>Ga0210046_1000020_pt1 | contig 237687 bp, 204 predicted proteins | sample CryGeyCG2114_250_FD_185461 | JGI IMG/M metagenome (GOLD analysis project Ga0210046, IMG submission 185461) | Groundwater microbial communities from aquifer - Crystal Geyser CG18_big_fil_WC_8/21/14_2.50 (SPAdes) (version 2) | ecosystem: Environmental > Aquatic > Deep subsurface > Groundwater ...
TTGGCTGCCGATCTGCAAAATGCTCTGAATACAGCTGCGGCAGCTGCAAACCCACCCGCCAGTGCCCAAGCCTTTCAAGTCAGTGCCGAGGCTTCAGGGCAGCTCAAGATTCAATTCAATGACAGCAGTGGCAATTATGTCGGCTTTGCCGTCAAAACCGATGTCACGGGTCAGGCCACAGATCAGCTGCCTGTCCTGCGCACAGGAGGGCAAACCTTGCAAAATGGATCCCTGCTGGATTTGCTTCAGCCTGGGGACAAGGTGCAACTCAAGGTCAGAGAGAGTGTGAGCGACCCAGCAGGCAACACGCTCGACAGTCAGCACAGTACAGTTTCAGGCAATGCCAGTTAAAGGCCCGACCTGTTTGCGTTGAGTGTCCTCAATACAAAAGCCCCGGAGTTTTTCCGGGGCTTTTGAAAATTTCTAAAAGTTCAAACGATTCTAAACCGCTCCACAATCGCACAGCGGCGGTCGCGGGTAAAGGTCCAGGCGTTGGTCACGCCATCGCCCGTGGGGCTGGCAATCGTAAACGAGGTATGCCCTTCGCCACCAAAACCAATGCCTGCAACAGCGGGGCCATTTTTGACAAAGATTGAGGTATTGATCGTGCGGGCCATCTGGCTGAGTTTTTCCAAATTATTGGAATGCATAACCGCCGTATGGCCAAAACCATGTTCGGCTTCTTTGGCCAGCTTGATCGCATAATCCACATTGCTGACTCTGACCAGCGGCAAAACGGGTGCCAGAAGTTCAGTCCAGACAAAGGGATGGTTTTCATCGGTTTCACAGACCACCAGGCGAATGCTGGGATCGACCTGAACGCCGATCGCTTCCAAAATCACATGGGCATCTTTACCGACCCATTCCTTGTTGACCACGGAATGGCGACGGGGGCCCCGATCTTCTTTGAGCATCAGTTTCTCAAGCTGCTTGAGCTGCCAGCCTTTGATTTCATAGGCGCCGTGGTTGAGCATTTCCTGTTTCAGGCGATCAGCCACTGAATTGACGACAATCAGCTCTTTTTCATCGAGGCAGATAATATTGTTGTCGAGGCTCGCGCCTTTGACAATATCCCGACCGGCTTGGGTCAAATCTGCGGTTTCATCGACTACGACCGGGGGGTTGCCAGGGCCTGCACCCACCACTTTTTTACCACTCTGCATCGCTTTGCGCACCACATCGGGCCCCCCTGTGACCACGAGCAGTTTGACTTTCTTATGCTGCATCAGGGTCTGGGCCATATCAATAGTGGGGGCACGCAGGGCGACCACCAGATTGGGGGGGCCTCCGGCCTGTACAATCGCCTGGTTGATGACATGCACCATATAGTTGCAAACATTTTTAGCCAGGGGGTGCGGGCAATACACGACGGAATTGCCACCCGAAAGAATACTGATGGTATTGTTAATAATCGTTTCTGTCGGGTTGGTACAGGGCGTAATCGAAGCCACAACCCCAAAGGGAGCGCGCTCATTGATGGTCAAGCCCTGATCTCCACTCACCGCTTTGGTCAGCAAAACTTCGGGGCCTGGGGTTTTATCAATCGCGAGAATATTCTTCTGAATTTTGTCTTCATAGCGGCCGAGTTTGGATTCTTCAACCGCCATACGGGAAATCAGGTCGACCTGCTGGTGGCAGGCGGCCCGAATGGCCGCAATCATGTTCTTGCGAAAATCAAAGGAATATTCCTGAAAATGATGAAAAGCTGCCGTAGAGGCATTGACTGCTTCATCAACGTCTTCAAAGAGGCCCATATCTCCTCCGCCAAAGACCACAGGGGTTGGCGTTGCAGCCGAGGGCGCCAGGCGTTCCTGGGTTGAAATACGGTTCACGACCCGTTCAACGATGGCGCGGATTTTCTCTTCCGGAAGATCCATCTGCATTGGCGATTATTCCTCTTCTGTCTTGTTAAAGACGGTTTCGCCCTGCATATTCCAGTTATCGACGATTGCCATAATCACCGCGTCACAGGGTTTGTTGTGGGTGACGGAAGTCTGTCGGGCTGAACTGCCCGAAGCATACATCACCACTTCACCGATCCCTGCACCGACAGCGTCAATGGCCACGACATAATTACTGGTCAGCTTGCCGTTCAGATCCATCAATTGCAAAACCTGAAATTTCAGGCCCTCCAGTTTGATATCTTTCTGGCTGGCTACCACCGTACCGATGACTTTGCCCAATAACACGCGAAAGGCTTCCTACTTTTCGCTTTTGCGGGCATCGCTGCCTGCGTGTGCGGCCTGACGGCCCAAAGGAAGAATACTTTCAACATTGGAGTGGGGGCGAGGAATTACGTGGACAGCCACCATTTCGCCAACTTTCTCAGCTGCACGGGCACCGGCTTCGGTTGCAGCCTTACAGGCGGCAACATCACCACGTACCACGACAGTCACATAGCCACCGCCGGTTTTTTCATAACTTACCAGTTCAACCTTGGCCGCTTTGACCATGGCATCGGCTGCTTCTACGGAAGCAGCAAAACTACGGGTTTCAATCATTCCTAAGGCTTCACTCATGCGTCCAGTTCTCCTTTTATCTTTGAAGCATCAATTCTTGTTTAAATCGGATAAGGGTCTATTTTTCAACGCGGCCGTCAATATCGTGCAAAGCACTCAGAGCGGCTTCAGATGCGACGACAATGTCTTTTTCCTCACCACAGAGGTAGACACGGCCAAACGCGCCTGCTGCATAGATATTAATAATATTGATATCCGCTGCTTTTTCCGCTTCATTGGCGGCAATGGTGGCGTAACCAGCGGGGTAGGTTTCCAGAATAAACAGGCTCTGATCGGCAAGCAACATCATGCCCTTGCGGCCATAACGGTTGATCAGCATCGCCTGGTGGGGATCTACCTTGCGGATAATCTGATGAGAAACCACTTTGGGTTTAATCCGGTCTTTCTCGGTGGCGCCAATTTCACGCAGAATGGCAGCTCCGGCTTCCCGCACGTCGGCTTGGGAGTCAGAGTGCAGTTCGAGCATGCCGTAGCGGCGTTCAACGATCTGTTCTGCGGGGGTAACATTGGTGGATTTCAAGGCGATATCCATTAAGCGGTTGATTTCCATGCCAGGGGCAATTTCCACGTAAAGGGCAGCTTGTCCCTGTACGGGCAGATAACCCTGGGCCACACTGGCGGAATAGGCCGCGAACTGGGCCTGCATCTGATCAATAAAGACATAGGTACGAAGCTGTACTTTCTCCATACTGCGAAGGGGTGTCCTTTCTGGAGCCAAAGGCCGTATCTGTTTGGATTGGATTATAGCACAGCCCCTGCAGAAACCCAACTCCCTCCCTGTGTTAAACTGAAAGGGAATTTTCAGGAGTTTGTATGTCAGAAGAAGCACAGCCCGTACAGCCCCCGCCCTCCACCACAAATCCAGATATTGATTCGATTCAGAGTCTGAATTTGTACACAGGCACCCGTGTCAGGCACGACTTGCTCTATGGGGTGGTCAAGGATCGCAAAACCGGAGCCCTGCACCATGATTACGTGACCCTGAAAACCTCACGCAAAACCAAAACCCAACCCTGGAAGCCTGATCCCAAAGCCTCATTTACGCTCAGTGAAGACAAGGCCCATGAATTGAGCCAGGCATTGACCTTTATTCTCAAAGCCCGGGCAGAGAAACAGATCGCGACCCCCGATCTGCCGGTTTCAGAACCCTTGAATTCGGCTGAGAGTGCTTCAGCAGTACCTGAATTTTTGACACAAACTCAGGATCTGATGGCCTGTTTTCAAGCCCAACGCAATTTGAAATCTTTGCCTGAACTCGCCATGGCACTGGAGCAAGAAACCGCAGCGGATCTCAACAGTCTGCGCATTCTTTTGCAGATTGCCTCTGCCCGCAAAGCTTTGCGTGGCTTGCATCAGCGCTTAAAACAGCCCGAAACAAGGGCCTCAGAATTTTTAGAGTTTCTGCAGCAGCAAAGTTGGCTTCTGGGCCATGAAAACAGCCAAATTGAAGATTTGCCTGAATGGATTCGCGAAACCCAAGCCCATCTCTTGCTCTTTCGTCGACCCACTGGCGAACAGGAACTCTGGTTAATTAAAACACCGTTTCATGGGGAAGTGCTGTTTGAATTCGATGAACCCCATCAGGCCACTTATCCTTCAGACGTGCTTTTATTGCTGCTGGGGCAAGTACAGAGCTTGCTTGAAAAGCTTTCTTTTGAGCAGACGGATGCTTCTGAAACGTCTAAAAATCGTATTCAGGCCAAAATTCTCGTGGGCATGACCCAGGATCAGGCTGTTCAGACTCAAGCTCTCGTTCGACTCAACCGGCATTTAAATCAGCTGGAAATTCTCAGCTTTGATCAATTGGAAAGTTCTGCCCGCGAACGTCTTCAAAATCTTCAAGCCCTGTTAAAACAGGTTTGAACTTCTATCGGAATTGCCATGCTCAGCCAGTCTGACATGTTAAGATGAGAAAAAATCTACAGGCAGGCAATCTTGAGTCAAGTTTCAAGCCTTTCATTGAGTGCGCTTCATCTCCAAGTGCGCAACCAGGGTGGCTATTGCCCCTTAACGGACTGGACGCTGCTCCAGGTCAGAGGCAAGGATGCGGGCGCCTATTTACAGACCCAATTGACCAGCGATATTTTGGCGCTTCAGGCAGGCCAGGGCCAGCGCAGCGCGCTGGTGGATCGCAAGGGACATATCCAGGCTGAATTTTATGTGTATTTTCTTGAACAGACCTATCTGATTCTGGTTGAGCGCAGCCAGGCTGAACGGCTCTCTGCCCATTTGGAGGCCTTTCACTTTATCGAAGAAGTTGAGATCAGCCAACCCGAAAATTTTTGCTTGACCCTGCTCTGTGGCCCCGCTGCACGTAAGTGGCTTGCTGAATTTGATTTGAAATTTCAGTCGCCATTGGCTCAGGCGCAAGCCCTTGAAACGCAGGGATTTTGTCTCAAAGCCCCTCTGACCGGGGATTTGGGTTATGTTTTGGTCCAGAATCAGGCGCAGGTCGAAGCCTTCAAGCATTTTCTCTCGCAAAAACAAATTCTGGAAATCACCCCTGAAGTTTGGAACAGTCTGACCCTCGAAGCTGCAGTGCCTGTCTATGGCAAAGACTTCGATTCAGAGACTCTCTTGCCTGAAACAGGACTTGAACACCTGGCGGTATCCTATGACAAGGGCTGCTATTTGGGGCAGGAAATTATTGCCAGAATCAAAGCCTATGGGGTGATTCCCCGGGCTTTGAGTGGTTTAATCTTTGCGCCTGACTCGGCCTTGCCAGAATCGGAGTACGCGATTCAGCAGGCTGGAAAAACGATCGGAAAGCTAACCCGCTTGGGCACTTCTCCTGTTTTGGAAAAATCCATTGCCCTTGCCTATTTGCATAAAAACTGGCGCGTTCCTGGGCAAATCCTGGAGTGGGAGCATGCAGGCCAGCAGTTTTGTGCTGAAGTGGTTGCTCTGCCCTTTACTACCTGCCCGAACGAAAGCGAGCAGGCCCAGATTTTACTTGAACAAGCGCTGATTTGTTTTGCTGGCCCTGAAGAACCTGAGGCCGTTCCCCTTTTAGAAGAAGCGCTTTTACTGGATCCCGCACTCAAAGACGCCTATGAATCCCTGGGCGTGATCCTCTCCCGTCAGGGGGAGCATCAAAAGGCGATTGAGGTCATGGAAAAATTGTTGAAGTTAGCCCCTGACGAGGCCATGGCACATACCAATCTTTCCCGTTTTCATATGCTGCTGGGAGACAGAGATACGGCCGAAAAGCATATGGCAGAAGCCACACGGCTGAATATGCTGCGTCAACAGGCCCAGGCCGAACGTCAAGCCCAGGATCAGGCCCAGAAAAAAGCCCAAGAAGAAGGGCGAATTCAAATGATAGCCATGTTTCGTGAGGTGATTGAGACGGAAGACCCAGATGATTTGGTCGCCAATTTTGGTTTGGGTAAAATTTACCTTGAGCAGCAAGCCCCAGAACAGGCACGGCCCTATCTTGAAAGCGCTACCCGGATTGATCCGCTCTATTCTGCTGCCTGGCTGCAATTGGGAAAATGCCTTGAAAATCTGAATTTGAAAGCAGAAGCGCTGAATGCCTATCGCGAAGGCATTGCGGCTGCTTCCCGCAAGGGGGATCTGATGCCTCTCAAGGAAATGGAAAACCGGCTACAGGTTTTAGAAAGCAGCGTGGGGGTATGAAACGCCTCATAAATGCCGCCTTGGGCCTGTTTACGACGGGGCTTTGCCTTTCCTGGCCCACTGCTGCCAAAGCCACTGAGATTCAAGCAGATTTGAATTACTTGCGCAGCCATCTGCCACTTTTGAATTTTCAAAGCAATGACTTCTCAGCTGCCTATTTCCGCTACCTGAATTATTATCGTTTGCCGGCCCCCCAGGCGCGACAGGCGGGGTATGTTCCCGTGAAAAAAGGTAATTTTTCTGAAAAAATCTTTGTTCAGTATTTTCAGCCAGAGCATCCCCGTGGAACAATCTTTCTGACCCATGGTTATTTTGTGCATGCTGGCATTCAACATTATGCGGTTAAAAACTTTATTGATCAGGGTTTCTCTGTGCTTACGATTGATTTGCCTGGACATGGGCTGTCTACGGGGGCACAGGCAGATATTCAGGATTTTTCAAGTTACGCAGACTGTTTTGAAGGCGTTTTTGAGTACAGCCGGAGCTATCTGCCCAAACCCTTTATAGCCGTGGGTCATAGCACTGGCGGAGCAGGGATCTGGGAATTTCTGCTGCGCCATCCGGAAGCTCCCTTTAAGGGCGTTGTTTTGGCGGCTCCGCTGGTACGATCTTATCTCTGGGATCTTTCCCTGGCAGGGTTTACAGTGGGGCAATCGTTTCTCAATGATGTGCCCCGGATTGTTCGCAGCACCACCTCTGACCCTGAATTTATTCCCTTTGTTGAAAAAGATCCCCTGCAATACTTTGCCACGCCCCTCAATTGGGTGCGCAGCCTGATTCGCTGGAATGAACAGGTCGTAGAGAGCTATCCGCCCTCTCAGATACCCACCCTGATTCTACAGGGGGATTTGGATGAAGTCGTGGATCGGGATTATAATCTGCCTTTTCTCAAGCGCAAGTTTCCCCGTGCAAAAATTCAAATCATACGCGGGGCGAGTCATGATTTATTTTGGGAAAATGCCACACTGCGCCAGGAAGTTTTTGCCCGGATTAAAATATTTTTTCAATCCCTTGCACTTTAAGTCTGTCAAAAGCTTCAGCGACGGCATCAAGCGCCCACCATTTTTTTTGACCTTCAGCGTCTGTAAATAGCCAGCATGTTTTTTTGAGACTGAGCGCGAAAAGAAGTTTAAAATGCCCCTTTGAGCAGGGCTTTCCAGGCGGGCAATTTTTTGAGGGGTTTGAGATCGGGGTCGGCTTCAATTTCTTTTTTCTCGAGTCGATAGCCAGAAGATACATGTTGGGTCAATGCCGCAATCGCTTTTTCGTTTTGACCCAAACGGGTATACAGGCAGGCCAGATCGTAACTGGCATAGCCTGGACAGTATTTTTCAATTTGAATAAAATCTTCAAGGGCCACTTCGGGTTGATTCAGTTCAATTGCCAGACAGAAACCTCTGAAATAATGCAATTGAATCCAGAGATGATCGGGATTTACTTCCTCACGTGGTTGGAGCGCTTTACAGCTTTGCAAGCCTTGCGAAAATTGCTTGATGGCGGCTTCCGCTGCGCCAGTTTCTGTCAAGAGCAGGCCCCACTGCAGGTGGACTTGAGCCAGTGTGGCGAGTAAGGGAGTGCGCTTAGCTGCCGTCAGACTGTGAAACACTTCGACTGCGCGTTGATAGTCTTCTTGCGTGGCATCCGATTGACCCCATTCACGGTAAAGATTGCCTCTTTCCAGCAGAATCTGCATCTTCAGCTCAGGATCAGAAGTTTGGGATTGGTTTTGAAGCTCTTCCAGTGCCAGATGGTAGTGTGCCAAGGCTTGTGAAGAGGCCTGATCTTCAATTTCGAGCCAGAGATGGGCGAGATGCAGATGCAGTTGGATTCTTTCGGGGATAAAATTCAAATCAAAGGCTTCAAGGGCCTGATAGAAATACAAGCTGGCAATAAAGTCATTGCGACTTTGATCAGGGTCTCCCATTTTCCAGGCCAAAAGCCCACGGGCGGTGCCCGCCCTCGCCTGGAGCAATTGTTTTTCGCGTGCTGGCAGGGCCCCATTTTCCAAAAATTGTAATGCTTCAGTACAGTCTGCATGAGCCGCTTCAAGTTTTTCAAGCTTCAGACAGATTTGGCTGTGGTTGAGAAGGGTTGAGACCAAATCCTGTAAAAATTCAGTATGGCCTTTTTGATAGAGTTCGCGGTAGTAGACAAGGCTTTGAGCAAAATAAGATTCAGCCTCAAGGAAACGCTCCTGGTGCTGATACAAAAGCGCCAATTTTCGCGTGGTGACCGCCAATTCTTGAAGGTCAGGTGGGTATTGAAGTTCGTTTTGAGCTGCGATTGCCTGGGCAAAATCTTTAACGGCAGCGTCTGTCTGGCTTAAAGATTCCTGTAATTCCCCCCGGTTGCGCAGGGCCTGAGCCAAAAGTGAAATCTGTTCAGTGTCGGAACTTGCCAGTGTGACCAAATGTGAGACGGCCTGGTTGAAATCGACAAGGGCTTGATCGAGCAAGGAGAGGCGTTGGTAAACCAGGCCCCGGTTGAGACAAATTTGGGCCAAAAGCAGGGTCGAGAGGGGTTCTTCTTGCAGGGCAAAGGTATAGGCCAGATCGTAGGCCGATAAGGCATTGACAAGGTCCTTTTCCTGGGCCAGAAGATGGCCGGTTTCAAGGGTTGTATGGAGAAGAAGGGGCAGAATTTCCTGCTGAAATTCTGTGCTCTCGGAGCGGCTTAAAATTTGAGTTTCCTTCAATTCAATCAGTGCGCTTTGCGCATGCCCTGAAGCTAAGTAACTTTGGGCCTGTTGGAGATGAAACCGGGCCAGTGAGCGACTGCTGCTAAAGGGCGTTTGGGGATTGGTTTGCAGCGCAATGCTCCGGTTGAGTGGGTCTTGAAGCGTATGAAGTCTTTTTGGGTTTGCAGGGGACTCAGCTTTTGTCGGAAGGGGAGAGGTGCCCGAAATATTGGCAAGATTCTGTTTTTTGATCACGGTTCATGAAACCTTTCTCCACGCAATGCTAATATTTTATACCCATTCCTGATTTATTTTATGACGCAGCCTTGAGAAATAATGAGATTTTTTTTGCCAATTCTCGGGGAGCTTCCAGAATCAGACTGTGCCCATAGCCATTCAAGATTTCAAGCTCAGCCCTTTCAACCTGCTGACAGATTCTTCTGCCGATTTCGAGATAGGCGGGATCCTTTGAGCCCACCAGAAACAAGAGCGGCATTTTGAGTTCTGCAAGGCGGTTCCAATAGGACTTTTGCTGCCCTGCACCCAGTTTGACCATGGCCTGGGCCAGTCCTTCAGGGTTATTTCTCAAGCGTTCCTGACAGGCCTGGTTATAGCCTGAACTGCTTCTGAAAGGGTGAAAAAGGGGCTGTGCATACCAGGCCTCAATACTGGCCAGCAAAGGTTGAGAACGGAAAGTATGGGCCCATTCAGCCTCCCAGCTTTGGCGTTGAAGTCGCAGATTTTCATCTGCTAAACCAGCAGAGGCAGAAATCAGGCAAAGGCTTTTGACCTTTTCAGGATACCTGAGGGCCAACCCCAGAGCCAAACGCCCGCCCATTGAGTAACCCAACAGATGCAGGGGCTCAGTTTGAGCCCGCAGCCACTGCGAGCCCAATTGAGAAAGACAGGTCTCAAAATCGGGGACAGACTGTGTGTTTGGGCCATGCCCTGGAAGATCGGGGGTCCAGGCCAGAATTGGAAACGCAAGCTCACTGAGCAGGGCTTGCCAATCCTGGCCTGAGCCTAAAAAACCATGCAGGAAAAGTCCCTTCTCCAAGTGGGGTGCAGAGCTTTTTCTGAACATCTTCAGCTCTGAGCTGTATCCTGGCGTCCCAGTTTCCGGCAGAGTGTACGCAATGTATCCTGTTCTTCTGAGTCTAAACGGCCCATTTGAGCTGTGATCCGATCCACATGTTGCGGAAAGATCTCTTGGATCAAAGCTTCTCCTTTGGGGGTTAAAGAAATGGTAATAAAGCGTCGGTCTTTGCTGTCTCGTTTGCGCTTGACCAGATCCTGTTTCTCAAGATTGTCGATCACCAGGGTAATATTGCCACTGCTCTTTAAGAGTTTTGAGGCCAGAGATTTCTGGCAGAGGGGGCCCAAATGCAGCAGGGCTTCTAAAACGCCAAATTGACTGACTGTCAGCCCTTCTTCTGCCAAAGCCAGATTCAATTGAGCATCCAAGGTCTCACAGGAACGCGTCAGATTGATATACGCATTGAGGGCCTGAATTTGCGCGGGCGTGCCTTGAAAATGAGTGGGCATGAGATGATTCCTGGCCTGTTTCTTGCTCTCGTTTTCTCTTAAAGTATCAGTCTTGGGATTGGCTTGTCAAATAGACCCGCTTCCTGCTTTTGAGCAATCTGCTTCCCGTGGTATCTTAGTAGCACCTGAAATTTGCCAAGGACGCTTTTATCTCCCATGAACAAGAACCGCTATGATGCCACCCTTATCTTTGAACGCAGCCAGACAGGTCACCGTGGCGTGCGTCTGCCTGCTGATCCTTTGCCTGAAGTTTCACTTGAGTCCCTTTTGCCTGAATCGTTTTTACGCAAAGAAGCTGCCGAATTGCCCGAAGTGACAGAACTGGATGTGATGCGGCACTTTATTACCCTCTCGCATAAAAACCACGCCATTGATGTGGATTTTTATCCCTTGGGCTCCTGTACCATGAAATACAATCCCAAGATCAACGAGAGAGCGGCCAGTATGCCTGGTTTCTCGCAGGTTCACCCTTATCAGCCGGATATTCAGATTCAGGGCTGTCTGCGCCTTTTGTATGAACTCAAATCGGATTTGGCTGAGATTGTAGGTTTGCCCGGCTGCAGCCTGCAGCCTGCTGCGGGTGCCCATGGGGAAATGACAGGTATGCTCATGATTCGAGCCTACCACGCCCACCACGGTCAAGCAGCAAGAACCCGCGTCTTGGTTCCCGACAATGCCCATGGCACCAATCCCTCTTCTGCAGCCATGTGTGGCTATGACGTAGTGACTCTGCGTTCAAATGCAAAGGGGCAGGTGGATATGGCCCATCTGCGTGAATTGCTGGATACCCAAGGGGATCAGATCGCTGCTCTGATGATGACCAATCCCAATACCCTCGGCATTTTTGAAGAGAATATTCTCACCATTTCTGAATGGGTACATGCGGCTGGTGCCTTGATTTACTATGATGGGGCCAATCTGAATGCGATTATGGGCATGGCCCGTCCTGGCGATATGGGCTTTGATGTGGTGCATTTGAATCTTCACAAAACCTTTTCTACACCGCATGGGGGCGGTGGGCCGGGTGCTGGCCCGGTATTGGTTCGCGATATTCTCGAACCCTTTTTGCCCTGCCCGGTGATCAACAAAACCGAAATCGCAGGCCAGGCTCCTCACTTTGGTGTTGATCGTGAACGCCCACTTTCAATCGGTCGGGTACGCAGTTTCTTTGGTAATTTTGGTGTTTTGGTAAGAGCCTGGACCTATATCCGGGCGATGGGGCCTGAGGGCTTGAAACAGGCCAGTCAGGATGCTGTTCTCAATGCCAATTATGTGCGTCAGGCCTTGCGTAAAGTTTATGAACTGCCCCATGGAGAAGGCTCCTGCATGCATGAATTCGTGCTTTCGGCTCAGGAAATGAAAAAACAATATGGGGTCAATGCCCTGTCTGTGGCCAAGCGCTTGATCGATTTCGGCATTCACCCGCCTACCGTTTATTTCCCGCTGATTGTGCCCGAAGCGCTGATGATTGAACCCACAGAGACAGAAAGCAAAGCGACCTTGGATCGCTTTATCCAGGTCATGGAGAAAATTGCTGAAGAATCGGCGACGAATCCTGACTTTGTCAATGCCTCTCCCCATGAAGCCCTGATCAAACGCGTTGATGAAGCAGGAGCCAATCGCAAACCCTGCATCAATTGGTTTCAGCACAAGGAGGTTTAAGCATGTCTGAAACAAAGCAACTCACGCTCTTTTCGCTTTCAGATTCAACCGGCCAAACTGCAGAAACCCTCTCAAAAGCTGCGATTCGACAATTTCGGCACGTTGAGGACATTCACTATGTGCCCCTGCCCCGCATTACCCGGCAAGAGCAAATCGATAAAATTATCAAGATCCTCGATCAGTCCCGTCCCTGTCTGATCGCCTATACCTTTTCAATTCCTGCGCTCAAGGAATACCTTGAAAAACAGGCCCAACAGCACAATCTGCCAGTGGTCAACCTGCTTGAACCTTTGATTCAGACCATCAGCGCTCAATTGGGCGTCAAGCCCCCCCGCAATGAGCATGGCATGATGCCAGAGTTGGATGAGGAATATTTCAAACGGATTGAAGCGGTTGAATTTGCAATCAAACTGGATGATGGCAAAGATCCCAAAGGTATGGAAAAAGCAGATATTATTCTGGTAGGTGTTTCACGCACTTCCAAAACCCCGACCTGCATGTATCTTGCTCAAAATTATGCCATGAAGGTTGCCAATAATCCCCTGGTTTATAATGTCTCTCCCCCCAAGGAATTGTTTCAGCACAAGGACAAATGCGTGGGCTTGAAAATTCGGCCTGAGGTGCTGCATGATATCCGCACGGCCCGCCTACAGACCTTGGGGCTGCCAGCCAATTCTTCCTACGCAGATTTTGAGCAGATCAAGATTGAAATGGATTATGCCGATCGCATTATTGAAGAATTGGGGTGTCCGGTTGTGGATGTTTCGCATAAGGCGATTGAAGAAACCGCTACCGAAATCATGTATTTGCGTTTTCCCAAGCCCCTGAGCCGCGAACTGAAATAGAGCGGTTTTCTTCACTTGGAAATTCGTTCGGTTTTCTTGCGTTGCCTGTCTAAATCCCTGCTCGGTTTCTGTTTGGGGGGGGGCTGTTTTGTCTTATCCGCTGCCCGTTCTCAATTGGCTGAGCAGCCAATGCAGCTTGATCTAAAAACCCGCCCGGTGGCCCTGAATCCCCGTGACCCGGCTCAAAATACGCTGGGCTCTTTTCGCTATGCCGGGGGCCTGGAACTGCTCTCCTCTCCCCTTTCTCCTGTACATGAACTCTCCGATCTTGAGCTAAAAGCAGAGAGACGTCTCTTTGCTGTCAGTGATGCGGGTTTGTTTTTTGAAACGACTCTGGTTCTGAACAGCCAAGGGCAATTGACAGGCTTGAAAGAGAGCCAAATCTGCCCCTTGACCCGCGAAGACGGTCAGCCTTTGCAAACCAAGGAGGCCTCTGATGCAGAAGGCCTCGCCTTTCTGGCCGGAGGTGAAAAACTTGTAAGTTTTGAAAAGCAGGATCGGATTTTACTTTATCCGGGTAAGGGACACAATCCACGGCAGGCACCCACCCCACGGTTTCATTTCGAGCATAATTTGGGGATGGAAGCCCTGAGTGCAGATCCCTTACGCGGGCCCGATGCCTACCTGGTAGGAGCTGAAGCCGATGCCCAACTCTGGACGTGTCGGCTTTCTGAACCCGAATGTCAGGCCCTGGAAAAGCTTGAAAAACCAGCGGGTTATCAACTGGTGGCCCTGAAACGCCTCAAAGCGAATCTTCTGGCCTATCTTCTGCGTTTGTACCAGCCTGAGACAGGAAAAGTCAGTGTGCTGCTGAAAGTAAAACAGGGCCCGCAAGTGCTTGCAGAAATGGAATTGACCCAGCCTTTGAATGTCGATAATTTTGAAGGCTTGGCAGCCGTGCCAGATGCTCAGCAGGGGTACCGTTTCTATCTGATTTCAGACGATAATGGCTCTGAAGCGCAGCGTACTCTGCTCATGGCTTTTGATTGGAAAGGCCCCAGCAAAACTTCAGCTGATTAAACTTTCGAGATCACGCCTCAACTCGCTATAACTGACAGGGTGCAGGGCACTCAGTTTCAGGTTTTGGAATTCCCCTGCTTTGTGAACCCTGACTTGAATCACTTCAGTCTCTGGGTATTCTTTTAAGGCCCAAATCAAGTACTCCAGGGTGATTTCAGCTTCCAGTCCCCGGCCTAAATTTTTCACAAGCAAGCCTTCACTGTCTTTGGGGGCTTCCCAGCCTTTGCTGCTGATCAGTTTCAAGAGGCGAGCAGAGGCCACTTTTCTACCTTTCAAGTCTGAAAACTCATCCATTTCAAGCATTTGGGGTGTACAAAAATAATAACTGCGGTTCAACTGGGCAAGGGTTTGTTCAATTTCCAGTTTGTTGAATTCAGACTGCCAGCTCTGAAGCTGGGGCAGCATTTCAAGGGGGTGAGGCAAGCCAATCCAAGCTTTCGGTGGAAATGCGATCGGTTGCCGATCGCATGTAAGTCCTGAAGGGCCATGAACTACGCGAAAGAGTGTCACCGGGCGCGCTTCAGGATCTTCCCACATTCCCCAGACCCATGATTTTGCCAGGCTGAATAGCAGGGGATGCTTCAAAAAAACCTGCTCAAAAAACGCAAAGTCCCAGCGTCGGCCTTGGGTCATGGCCTGTTCCAAACGCAGGAGTTGGTGTGCTTTTTGTTTCTGAAAGCTTTTGAGCCACTCGCTCCAGGTTTTGAGTTCAGATTTTGCTGCCTCAGCGGGGGGCTTTGTCAGGCATTTTCCACTTGAATCCTGTAGTTGCCACTGAGCTTGGGGGGCCTCGATCGCCTGATACACATTCCCATTAAACACATGCTGAGAACTGAGTGTTTCGCTTTGAGTCAATTCGAGCCCCAAAACAGGAACCAAGCGATCCGCCAGACCTTCAGGCCCCTGGGGATCGGTTGCCGCCATGATTTTGACCCATTCCCGTGCTTTTTCAAGCAGGCTGGGAAATTTTGTTTTCAGTGAAAGACGGTGAAGTTCAGACCAGGCAGATGTTTCTGGCCCCAGGGCATAGAGAATTTCAAGGCCCACCATGGCGCGGGGGGCCGCCCGTTCGCCGGGCCATTTTTCAAGTCGGGGCACCCAGCAACGGATTGCTTTTTCATTTCCCCAGGCTGCCAGGGCCCAAAAAGCCCATTCTTCTTTGAGGCTTCCACCGGCTCCCAACCAAAGCTCAAACAGATTCAGGGCAAAGTCTTCAAGCGAAGCGGGGGTGCACAAGCGCGAAACCTCTGCCAGACCCGCGTAGGGCAGACAGGGATCCGAGAGTTTTAGGCTCAGGGCCAGGGTTTCGAGGGCTTCAAGGGGCAAAGTGCCCCCAGACTTCAGTTGAGGACGGGGCAGTCTTTCAGGCTTCCAGAATGCTGGCAGGCGGGGCAGGTGGGCGGGTAAAATCTGCAGCGGGTCTTGTGCTATCAAGGCTTTGATCTCTGTCTCTACCTCGCTGGATTCGGTCTTCAAACAGGTTTCAAAATCTGCGCAAAAGCCTGCCTGTATCAGCCAGTGCATGGCACGCAACGCCTCGGGTTGAAGTTTAAAATCCGGATTCAGACTGAGGGGAATAAGCCCGCGAAAGGCTGTTGCAGGATGGCTGAGAAACCAACGGCGGCAGATTTGCCGCTGGGCAGGTAATACCAGACCCTTCAGCAAAGCCGGTACAGCGAGAGGGCTGTCGTAGCAGACCAGGGCAGAATAACCTGTTTGAGGAAATCTCTCAAGATAGCGCAAGAGACCGGGCAGGCCGGCAAGTCCAAAACGCCGACTGAGATGCACCACTTGCCAGCTATCCTTTTCATGGGCATTCCAGCGTTGGGGGTCTTGGTGGTTCCAAAAATCAAGTGCTGCGGGCTCTGAAAGCCAGTCCAAATGGTGAAGCATCACCCGCTCAAAGCCTGCAAACCTTTCCAGCATTTCTGGGTCGCGTCGGTTTGAGAGCGGGGGAGGATCATAGAGATAGGGGCTGAGTTCACGGTGGGGTTCTGGCGTATAAGCTGACCAATCCATTCTGGCGGGTGTCTCGGGTATTCGGAGTTGTGTCAGGGAGGGCCATTTGAACGGTGTTTTTTTCCAGGGAGGTGTAGTGAAAAAAGCAGGAAGCGTATCCGATGTCCTTTCTGGAGCGGGGAGACTCTGCTCAAACCAAGCGCCACCTGAAGCACCGACTTTTTCCTTTAAGCTTTGTATTTCTGCTTCTGTACAGGCTCTGAGCAATGGGGTTAGGAGCCGTTCAGCTTCAGACAGGCTGTGTTTTTTTTCAAGCACTGAAATCAGCTCAGGAATGGCTTGAAGCGGCTGGCTGCTGAGCCGGGCATGGGCAAGCTTGGCGGCATCTTTGTTTTTGAGCAATTCAATCAAAACCCTCAGGGCATGGGGGCTTTCTATCAAACAGAGGGCTTCGGCGGCGGCTTTTCGCAGGCCAGCTTTCTTGCCGATCAGAATCCAGGCTTTTAAACTCTCGATGGCGTTTGCCTGGGCGCGATCTAAGAAATGAAAGACCCAGGGTTCCAGTGCTTGCGAAAAGCTTTCAAGGCCTTGCGCGGCTTCTTTTTTTTGCTTTGCGAGTTTCTGATTGAATTGAGCCAGCAGCAGAGGCTCCTGAACCAGAGGCCAGAGCAGCCAGCCTGCTTCCCAAAGGGGCTGAAGGGGCTGGTCTGGCTGTTTTAACCAGGCCTCACTGCAGGCTTCAATCCATTCTCGCTGCTGCCAGAAGATCTGACAGAGTGCCCCCTGAAGTGCTGGGGGAAACTGTTTCCACTCGGCATTCATTTCAGAGGTCAGTTGCAGATAGTCCTGCGGTTTCAGACTGTCCAAGTGAAGGCGCAAGGCCAGATTTTTTTCATTCAGATCCCAGGTTTGAAAGGCAAAGGGTTCGCTGCTTTCTAAAAGCAAAGTTTGATAACCCACATTCGCCACAAATCGCGCTTCAATTTTCAGAGACCGGGAACGCATCCAGGCCCTGACGGTTGTTTCGGGGCCCATTTGTTGCCAAAGAAAATCGACGGATTCTCTTCTTTGACTCAGCGCCAGCATGACAGCGGCCTCTTCAAAACTGGGCTGGGGGGGATTTACTTCTTGGGTTTTTCTTCTCAGGGAACTGGCTAGCGCTTGCCAGGCCTCAGTTTGGGGGGGGACACAAATTTGAAGCTGCTTATCGATTTCAGGGGCGAGTTTTTTCCAGGCTTGGGTTAAATCTGTTGGGGCTTTGAGGGGTACGATCTTCAGCGGATAGCTGAAATTTAAGTGTCTGAATTCAAGCTTTTTTGCACGTTGAGAAGGGGTCCAACTCAGTTTGAATTCAGAGGCCGGGCTGCTATTGGGATGCGATTCCGTCAGCACAGGAGTGCTCTGTATTTTCTGCTTTGGCTTGTGGAGAGGTTGCTTGAGTGGCGGAATGGTTTTTTCAGGCAGATCAGATTCAATGACTTGACTTTCAGAAACCCGAAGATAGCCTTTTTTTTCTTTGCTTTTGAGCTGGCTCTGAAGAAACTTTTCAGCTTCTTTTGGATCTGCAAAGACCTTGATTTGCTTTTGACCCGCCGATCCGATCCGCCCCCATTCAATCAGCACCTGGCAATTCTCACGGCTGATCTGCCAGAATTTTTCTGAATTGGCTGCTTTGAATTCGAGTCTGATCATGTCTTTGCCCTTTTAAGTTTGAAGATCACGTTTCCTGAGCTATAATAATACAGAAACATACAGTTTTCAATCCCCCCGAGGAGGCGCTGTGAGGCTTGCAAATCTTTCATCTTTTGGGTTTTGTAGACGCAGCAGATTTAAACGCATTTGCTGAAGCCTTTCAGGCCCGTGGCATCAGTGTCTCGCTGGGCTCTGTTATTTTTCTGAATGAATGGCAAGTTTCAGAAACTGAAATTGCAAAATGGTTCCAGAATCAGAAAGTGCGGGTTTTCTGGCTCAAATTGGATACCCGTACGCTCTGGGCGCAAACCAGTTTTCATCCGCATGAAACATCTGGCTTTGAAACCTTGACGACTCAAAAACTTGCTGAACTTTGTTCCACTTTTTTTGACTTGCCCCTTACAGATTTCCTCAAGGAAGTCTCAAACCCTTTACTCACTGCGCGACAGGCCCTGCCCGTTTTACTTGAACTGACCCCTTGGGCTGGACTCTTCCCTGAAGCAAAGAACCTTCAGGGCAAAAGTGGCGTTCAGAAAGAACAGGCTCCGAAAGCGTTAAGCGAGGCAAGAGACACGCTTTTGCCAGAAAACTTAAATCCTGAGCTGGAGCTTCCCCGAAAAATTGCGCCCGTGGCCTTGTTTTTATTGGCTTGGATGATCTCCGATCAAAGTAATCCCCAACTCATTCTGAAATTGAGTTCGCCAGTGAACCCACCAACCTGGCCAGAACAGGGCTCGGTACGTCTGAAGGCAATTGCCGATAGCTGGCAGTTGGATCTTGAGCCGCATCCGACCCCTTTTAGCACACTGCATGCGCTTTGGGATGCCTGGTGCCTTCTCGAACCCCTGCTCCCAGATTTTACGCTTTTTGAATTGAGGAGCGCTCCTCTCAACGATCTTGATGAAGCGGATTTTGTACCCGATCCAGGCGCTGTTCAGATTTATCTGGGAAGGGTGCAGGGAAAGCTGGCCTGGGTGACAGCAAGTTATCCCGCACTGAAGACGATCCGCCTGAGCGCTGCGCTTGAATGGGCTGAATGGGTGCTTCTGGGTGGCGGGTTGAAGATCCCGGCTCAGGAAAAAGCGGCTTGGGAAGCTGAGCTTCGCCAGGAAAATCTGAAGCAGGCAGTTTGGACAGAGCAGGGTTTGGTGCTTCAAGATCTGCGTGAACGCGCTTTTCTGACCCGCCGCCGCTTCAGAAGCAGTTTTGGGGATTGTTTTGATCTGCGCCAGTCTCGTGCCTTGGAGGAGAAAATCGACAGGGATTGGGCCAAAATTCAAAATCTTTCTGCGGGATGGTTTCGCAGTCCTGCCTTGAAAGAAAACGCTGAAATTCTCTATACGGGCGATTCAGGTCGTTTTTTTGAAGCCGATCTCAGCGCTTTGGATCCGACCCGCTCCCGTTTACTGTGGGATTATCTTCAATTCTTTTCAGAGCAGGGCTTTCAACACCTGGGAGACCTGATTTGGGAGCCTGCATCAGATATCGTCATGACAGTGAGTGTCAATTCCGAGATTCAGGCCTATGGGGTCTGTCTTTTGGCACTGCAGGGTCTGGTTGTAGAATGTGTCAGCCGTTTTGAAAATCTGGCCTGGGTGACCACCACTTCTCTGGATGAGGTCACCTCTTATCCGGAATGGGGGCTTTACCGCTGGGCTTTGCCAGAGGTTCCGCTTTCAGAATTGATCAATGCCCATCGCTCTCACTGCCTTGAATTTTCCCAGCAAACCCAAACGCTGCAACGCCCGCTTGCCAAAACCCTCGCTGAGCTTCTGCCTGAGATCGATCAGGCCCTGGGCTTGAACCTGAAAGCGCTGAAAAAAATCTACTAAACGGTAGCCGGAATCGAAATTGAATGCGGGTTGATTCTGGTGTTTCAGTCTATTTTAGACTATACTTGAGAATATTCTTTGGTTTGGGTGGGTTGCCTTGCTTTCATTTCGTCAGTTTGTGTTTATTTTATGTTGTGTGGGCTGCAGTCTGCCCCCCCTGCAGGGGGCTGCTTCCCAGAATTCGGGTGCAAAGCAGATTCCGTTTGAAGCTGCTGCTGTTCGCACTGCAAAAGCGGCGTCTCTTCTGGATCAGCCAGAAAAATGGCCCTATCACCTCGATTCTCAACGCTATCCGATCACCGTTCGCTATCTTCTGGCAGGAGATCGTGAACAGGCCCGGCGCGTGATTGGCTATATTGAGCACAGCTGGGAAATTGAAATTGACAAGTTGGGTTTTCCGCCCCCTTTCCCCTCTGACAGTACAGGCTCGCGCCGACTGCAGGTTTATCTGCAAAGGGGAGCAGATACGGCAGTCGAAGCCACCCGACCTGTCAAAGCGGCTGCTGTCTGGTGGGATGCCTGGCAAGCCTATTTAAGCATCGATGCCTGGGGAAAATATGGGGGAGAAATTCTTGATTCCACCACCAGCCATGAATTTAACCATGCGCTTCATGCCGCCTTGGACTGGTATGAAAGCCCTGGCTTTTTTGAAACCACAGCCACGTATATTCAGGAAAAAGTCTATCCAGAAGACAATGATTACCTGCAACAAATTGAAGATTTTCAACAGCGCCCGGAATGGCCAGTGCATGCCTTTGACGATTATAAAACCTGGTATGCCTATGGAGCCTGTCTCTATCTGTTTTTTCTGGAACAACGCTATTTTGCAAAGCAACCCCAGTTTATTTCGCAAGTTTGGAAAGACAGTCGCAACAAGCCCCGTGTATTCAATCCCAAAACAGGGGCTCCAGATCCACTTACGAATGAGCCGGATTGGATCGATGCCTTGGAGGGGCTTTTGCCCCGTGGCGTGAGTTATCCAGATACCGTGGTCGCATTTGCACGTTGGCGTTATTATACAGGTCGCAAGAGTGATGGCCAGCATTTTCATGAGGGAGCCCTTCTCTCTCGTTTGGGAGAAGTCAAACTGGCTGGAGAATTGGGCCCCGCGCAGCAATACTTGAAAAATCCAGGCCCCAAGCTGCTGGGCAGCCAGTATTTTAAGGTTCAGGCCCCGCCTTTGGGGCAAACCCTGAAAATCGAAATCCAGGCCGACCCAAGCGTTCGCTGGGCCTATCAATGGGTGCCCGCGCTGCAAGCCGGCCAAGATGGTGAAATCTTTTCGGGGGCAGGCAATGTGAGCTTTGGCCCCTTCAAGGAAAGGGTTCTGATCGCTACCGCTCTGCCTGCTCCCGGCCAGAATTGGGATCCGGATTTGCCGCTGGGCCCCTCGCATCCTCTGCAAATTCAATGGCTTGCCAATTGAGGCATTCCCGCTTACGATGAGCTTAATGAAGCGTGAACCAGGAGACTCTCCATGACCTCACTTCCCATCTTCCGATTGAATGATCAGGCTTTGCCTGCGAATATCAGGCCCCTGAGCGCAAAGGCGCGTGAGCAAGCTGCGTTTTTACAGGATGGCAAAGACCAGGTCATTGTCAGGGCCCAAGGCAAGGAATACCTGATTGAAGGCGAATCCTTGAATTTAAGCGCTCTGAAGCAGGGGCCGATTCCCAAAGCCACCCTTGCGATCGAAGGGGTTGAATATCCGGCCACTGTGGTTTTTGTCGACAATGAAGCCCAAGGTGTAAGTGAATATTTTCAGCAGGCTTTTGAAGCGGCTCCGGTTGGTTGGGGCAAACCTTCTCAAATTGCGGGAACGCTGGATGAACTTGCAGATTTGCAGGGCAATCGGGATGGTCTCTGGAAGAATGAGACTGAAAAATCCGGCACCGCCGGGGGATTTTTCAGCCAAAACCCGCTGGCCTTAAAAGCCCGCGAGGGCTTGGCGGCAAAAGGAAATCTCGAAGAGCAAGTGCATCGTTTGGCCCAGTTTCGACTCCAAGCTGAATCTAAATGGGGACAAGCTGTGACCCAATTGGATATGACAAGTTTGAAAGATGGAGAACTTTTTGCGGTTCAGAAAAGTTTGGCTTTGACCCGCATGGAACGCACCCCTGCTGAGGTGACCGAGGGCTTTTTACCCGCATCGGGCAAGGTCAATGGACAGACAATTGCCGATCGCGAACTTTTTTGGCAGCGCTTTAAACCTGTGGGAGAACCTTCAGGAAAAATGGTCGTACTTTTTCCGGGTTTTTTGCAGACAGGTCGGAATTTTTATGAACAGATTGAACGCTTGAATCGTGAAGGCCATGATGTCATGGTCATGGACCAGCAATGGGCAGGTCAGACCAAGGGGGGCAAAGAGGGGGGCGTCGATCGTGGCTATGGCATCACCCGCGATGTGGCGGCAATGGCTGCCTTTGCCCAAGAAACCCTGAATCAGGAATACGCCCAGGATCCAGAGCGTGAGCTGATTCTGATGGGCACCAGCTTGGGTGGGGGGCCCGGAGTGATTGCTGCCTTAACCCTCAACCAAAACCACCTGCTTGAATTAAAGGGGCCCGCCATGCCGCAAGGTTTGCGTGCCATTTTGCAGGGGCCCTTTCTGAGTCCGACAGAAACACTGAACAACCAGCTCTTTACCCAGGCCAGTAAACTACCTCTCGCCAATCAGATTCCTTTGCCTGCCACAGGTTTGCCTGTTTTGACCACTGACCCGCTTGCTGCTCAGAAAATTGCCCAAGGTGCGGTGATGGAGGATCTTCAGGCCCGTTTGCAGGCCATGTCTGCTGTGACCCCAGATATGGATGCGGTTTTGAAACTGGTGGCAGAAGGCAAGGGGCCAAAATCTGAAATCAGGGTGATTCACAGCCAGGGGGATCCGCTGGCCTCTGCTGAGAAAGCGAAGTGGCTGGTAGAGACCCTGCCCCATGCCGAGTTGCTCCTCTTGGATCGCAACGATCATGTGCTCGAACAACAGGCTGAAGAACAGGTCTACGCCATTCAAAGCCTGAATCAGTTGATTCAAAAACAGGATAAATAGTTGAGCCGTGCTGCTCTGAACCCTGCGCTGTTTGAAGCCAATCTTGCTGTCTTGAAATTGCAGCATTTAGAGGCTTGGCAGCAAATATCTGAGCTTGCTTCTGGCTTTGAATGGAAGCAGAATCAGAACCCTATCTGCTATGCCGGAATTCAATTGCCACAGTCTGAAGAACCCTATCTGCTCCAAGATTTGACAGGCACCCTTTATATTTTCGGTTTGGGATATGCCTTTGCTTTGCAGCAGGTTCTTCAGCTTCTGCCCAGTTCAACCCGCGTTGTGGTGATAGAATCCAATCCAAATTTCAGTCAATTTCTCATGCACCATTATGACTTTTCGGGGGTCTTAAACGATTCGCGCTTAAAATATCTGCTCGACACCCCCGAGCATCTGGCCCGTCAAATGCCAGAACTGCTCGCTCAGGAACGGGATTTGTTAAAGCTTCAATGGTTTGAAAACCCTGTGAATCTTGCCCTTGCCACTGCCCAAGAGGATCCCTTTCTCTTGCAGGTTTTTCGTTTCTACGCCCATTGGCAGGCGCAAGGGAAAGCAGAGAATCAAACCCAGCATCGAAAAGCAAAAATTCAGAGTTTTTATCAGAAAATTGAAAAGCTTTCTCATCATGCCTATCAAACCTATGCCTTGACCTGTACGCAGGGGTGTGCCGGCTGTTGCAAAAAGGGCTTTGGTCTGGATGTCAATCTTCGGCCTTTGGAATGGGAGGCGCTTTACTCAGGCATTTTGAGCCTGGATGCCATGAAAAGGCAAGAATTATTTGCTAAAACAGTATTTTATTTAAATAAAAACAGGGATTTGATCGAGAAGATTTTGGTTTTTTACCACCATCACCTTCAGGAAATGAACAGCTCGCAATGGCATGCCGAATATCTGAAATTGATCGGGAATTTGAGAGAAGAGCCCTGCCCTTTACTTGATTCTGCTGAGCAATGCTCAGTATATGAAAATCGGCCCTATGTCTGCAGAGTCTTTGGCAACAGTTATTTTAGCTCCCTGCAGGCCTATACCTGTACGCTGGATGTTGAGAAAATTGAAAAGATCTTACTCGATGAAAAAGCTGCAAACCGTTTGTTGCAACTTGAACCTTTACACCAGGAATTAAAAGCGATGCATGGTTTTTATCCCTATGGGCATCTGCTCTATCTTTGGTTATTTACCCACCTGGATTTTGAAAATTCTGAATTCCAAACACAAGCCCAATTGGATTATTACCCCTTTGAAATTCTGGTAAATGAGCCAGAACGGCTCAAGCAACGTCTGGCGCAGTTAAGCGATTGCGCCAGACGTTTACAGGATAAGAGTTAAGTCAAGCCGGAGACCCGAGCCAGTTCTTCAAGGGTGGTTTCTCCAGACAAAACCCGATTCCAGCCATCTTTGAGAAAGCCATGCCATTTATCGGGAGCAAGATTTTTCTCAATCTCATCAGCTGTGGCGTGTTGATGCAAAAGTTTCTGCAGTTCAGGGGTCATGCTCAAGGCCTCTGTGATTTGCATGCGTCCGCGATAGCCCGTCATCTGACATTTTTGACAGCCCGTCGCATGGTGGAGTTTGGGCAAATCTTGACTTGAAAGTTCAAGTTTTGCCAAAAGGTTCTCAAAGGGTTTGAGCTCTGTTTGTGTCAATGCTTTTCGCTTTTTACAGTCTGGACACAGTTTGCGTACCAGGCGTTGGTTTAAAATCAAGCGCACAGACTCGGTCACCGTATAGGGGCTGCCTGAAATTTCGCTCAGTTTTAATAGCGCTTGAATCGCTGTTTCTGAATGCAGTTGCGTAAGCACCAAATGCCCGGTTAAACCAATTCGCATGGCCATTTTTACAGCCTCTTCATCGCGCAGTTCTCCAATCATGATCGCGTCGGGGTCAGCATTTAAGATCACACGGAGTTTGCCTGTGAGAGTTTCCCCGGCCTGGTGATCGACGGTGACAGGGACGATCCAGGGAAAAACCTGCTCAACGGGATCTTCCAATGAAATGGTTTTGAGCTCAGGCGAGGCGATTTCTTTGAGAATGGCATAGAGGGTCGTTGTTTTACCTGAACCATGGGGCCCACTGGTGATCACCAGCCCCCAGCCTTTTTTCAAGGCTTGATCCAGGCTGGATTGCACTTGGCTATCCAATTTGAGATCTGCTAAGCGGATGTCTTGTCCGGGATGTAAAAGGGTCATGGTCAGGGTTTCTCCTTGAGCTGAGGGGAGGAAATGGGTTTTGAAATGATAGGGCTTGTATTGAGCCTCATGGTTGAATTGACCTTCCTGTGGACTGTCTTGGGAATGGGGGTCGCAGCCTGAAATCAGTTTGAACTGGGCAAGCATGGGCGCGATTAAACGTCGATCGATTTCAAGCTGGGGTTGAAGTCGGCCTTCGATGCGAAAACGAATCAAGCCATTCAGGTTTCCCTGGGTTTGCACCAGGGGTTCGAGATGAAGGTGGCTGGCATTTTTGAGTAAGAGCAGTTGAATCAGCAATTCTACTGCGCGTTCCATGCCTGAAAATGTTTGATCGGGGAGTTCTCCACCTGCTTGCGCTACGCTTTCTGAAAGTTGCTTCAGAAGCGGGGAGATATCCAGTGGCAAGTCAATTCGGGGGCCTTCTCCCTTCAGGAAACGCTCAAGATCTTCTGGATAAAAGCGCCATTGACGGCCCACTTTCATGCCCTTGATCCGGCCTGTTCGCAGCCAGCGGTAAAACGTGGGACGGGTGGTTTTGAGACGTTCAATCGCTTCTTCCATGCTCAAGAGTTCCTGTTCATCTAAGGGGGGCATCATGGAATTCTCCTTTTTTGTTTTTTTATATCATAAACATCATAATATATAATGATACAAAAAGTAAAGCCCTAAGCTTGAGCTTGGGATCCTGGGGACAGCATGCGATAATTGGAGCGAAAAACCTCTGGAAAAGAACCATGAAAAAAGCCTGTCTGTCTATTGCCTTTTTACTCAGCCTGGCCGGTCCTGTGCTTGCGCTGGATAAAATACCTGAACCTCTGGGCCCCGTCAGTGATTTTGCCCATGTGCTCAAAGACGGGCCAGCAATTGAGCAACGCTTGCGCAAGCTTGAGTCTGAGACTTCTGCCGAAATAGCAGTGGTCACGGTTCCGAAATTGCCAGCCGATGAAAAAATTGAAACTTACGCTTTGCGCATGTTCAATCAATGGGGGATTGGCAAAGCCGAAACAAACAATGGTCTGCTTTTTTTGCTGGCCGTTCAGGAGCATAAGATGCGCCTGCAAGTAGGCAAGGGCTTCAGTCCTGTACTAACAGATCAACAAAGTACTGCGCTTTTGGATAAGCTCGTGAAACCTGAATTTAAAGCGGGCCGATTTGATCAGGGCGTGAATGCCTTGCTCGATAAACTGGCAGATGTTGTTAAACTTTTTGATCGACAGGGAAATTTGAGTGCCAGCCCGAAAAAAATTGTGCAGGTGATGCAATTTCAAGCGAATTCCAACAAATTGGGCGCATATTTTGCTCTGATTTTTGGGGGCTTGATCTTGTTCCTGTTTTTCTTTATTAAAAGCCGACTCTCGCGTATTTCCCGGCACAGTCGCCCTGCCCGATCTGGAATTCTCTTTCGGCAATCATATCACGGGGATAGGGACTTCACAACTGATACCTATGATGATGACTCCTGGCGTCGCAATTCTACCGATACCAGCAGCAATTATGACAGCGGCTCCAGCAGCTATGACAGTTTTGGAGGTGGGTCTTCGGATGGGGGGGGCGGAAGCAGTGATTGGTAAATCCCTGCTGGCCCTTAGAGATGCGCTTTGATCCAGTTCAGCACATCCTCATGGTGGGTTTTGGTATTGACCTTTGCGATGATATGTTTTAAGTGCCCATCTGCGCCAATGATGAAGGTGCTGCGGTGAATGCCATCAAATTCACGGCCCATAAATTTTTTCAATCCCCAAACCCCATAGCGGTCGGCGACAGCGTGATCGGGATCTGAGAGCAGGCTAAAATTGAGGTTTTGTTTCTCTTCAAATTTTTTCAGGCGGTTGCTTGGATCTGGGCTGATGGCCAGAACTACAATGTTTTGGGCTGCATAGGGGGCCTGACTGTCGCGGATTCCACAGGCTTGAGTGGTACAGCCCGGCGTCATGGCTTTGGGGTAGAAATAGACAACCACGGTTTTGCCTCTGAAGTCGGCAAGTGAAATCTGATCGCCATTTTGATCTTGAAGTGTAAATAAGGGGGCCAGGGAATCGATTGCAGGTTTCTGAAGTGTTGTCATGGTGGGCACCTTTCTTCACGGTTTGACTTTCAGTATGCCATTCTTTGAGCGGGGGTGATAAAATGCAGCATGAATTTTAATGCTTTGATTGAATTGAGAGAGCAAAGCCAGGCTTTACACGCCCGCCGACACCAGTCAGCGTCAGATGCCTATGCTCAAGGTTTGAAATTTTTTGAAAAAGCGCTTCAGACTCAATTTCAAGATAAACAGGCTTTAAAATCTGCCCTTGAATTGTGGTTCACAGCCATGAAAACTCACCGTCAGAATCCCAAAGCTTCGATTGGCGTGGGTTATATTTTCATGATTCTGGGGGATCGGGTTCAGGCCATGCGTTATTTTAAAAATGCAGAAAGCATTCAACCTGATTCAGCCGATGCAAAACTCTTTATCGAAGCGCTTTCTGCGCCTGTATTTGCAGTGAAGGAAACCAGTCTTCAGGAGACTGAACTGAACTATGCTCAAACTGAACAACTGCTGGTAAAGCATCAGAAATGGCTGAAAACACAGCCTTCAACAAAACCTGTGATTGATTCTGAAGCCTATGCTGCGCTGCAAGAGCGTGCCCAGAAGGAAAATACACTGCTGGTGAAGGCTTCTGCCCAGATTCAGCAGTTAGCAGCCATTACAGATACCTGTCAGCTGGATATTCAGTTTTATCAGATTGAAAAAGCCTATCAACTGACAGAGAAAGCCCTGCGTTTTTCTGACAAGTTTATCGTTCTGGCTGAGGAAATCCAAAAGATTGAAAATTCTATCGGCCCACTGTTTGCGCTGCTAAAACAGAACCGGGCCCAAGCGCTGCAGGTTTTGGAGCAAATGCTCGATCACTGCGATAAAATTGCAGATCAACTGGATGATATTGAAGCGCAAGGCGTTTCAATCAGCTTGCTCGAAGCCCCCTACAGCCAATTGCTACAAAGAGTGGGGCTTCTGCAGGAGAATTTTGACGAATGGGCTTAATTCGGGTTTAAAATCTGTCCCTGACAGATGATACGCGATTCTTGCATTAAAACCGTTGCCACTTTTTCGATCAGAATTCTCTCTGCTAAAAACAGCAGGGTATGGTTTTCGAGCATTTTTTGTTTGCGTTCTGAAGGGCTCTGGTTCTTTTGATTCACCAGGGTTTCAAGGGCCGCATCAATTTCAGAGGCTTCAACCTTGAGTCCTTTTTGTTGAATGATGGCGCGTAAAACCAAGAGCGTTTTCAAAATATCTGCTTTGCGGGCACGTAATTCGGGTGTTTTCAGCCAGCAGGTTTTGAGGGTTTTAAGCGTTTGAGCTGGAAGATTAAACGCTTTTAAATGCTGAAGATCTGAATTTTCACAGGCCCTTTGCAATTCTTCATCCAGCCACTCATCTGGCAATTCAACCTGGGATTTTGAAACCAGGGTTTGTACAATTTTTTCCTTGATTTCTGCTACCCATTGCGCTTGTTTTTTGTCGCTTAAGGCTTGGGCTGTTGCTTCTAGCAAAGCGTCGAGAGAGGGGAACCCTGCTTTTTTTGCAAGATTTTCATCCAAGCGGGCGACTTGGGCACGGGCAACCATTTTGGTCAAGAGATGGCAAAGGGTGGGTGGGTTTTCAGCAGGCTGAGCAGGATTCAAGCTTTTTTCAACGGGAAAATTCAGCTCCTGTCCGGCTTCTGCTCCCAGCAAGGCTTGAAACCATGGGGCAGGTAGGCGATCTGACTGCAGCATCAGAATTTGATTGCTCTTGGCGGTTTGAGGAAGAATTTCACCCGCTTGACTCAAATAGCAATCGACCAAGAGAAGATCCCCTTCTTGTACGGGTCGATCGCTGCGCTCAATTCTGGAATAATCCCATTGCAAGGCTTCCAAAGTCGCTTGAATATCCTCTGGCTTTGGCGTCTCTGGCAGAGACGTTTCGAGTTCGACAGCAAGCTCTGAAGGCAATTCAACCTGTGGATACAGTCTGATCAGGGCTGAAAAAGCCAAATCCTGAGATTGACTTTTCTGGGGGCGAAAATCGGGGGGCTTTTGAAGTTCAAGCGGTTTTTTTTCTAAATAGCGTTCAAGCGTTCTGCCCATTTCATAGTGCAGCAATTCTTGCTCTTTTTGAAACGGATCTTCCAGTTGGTTCAACTCTGGAAAACGTTTGAGGGCTTCCTGGCGCAACAGCTTGCGCTCAAACTGTGAGATTTGGGCCTGGAAATGAAGTTGCGTGGGGCTTTTTTGGAGTATTTGCTGTTTCATGGCTCAATCCTAGGTGGTGAAATAGGAATAGGCTGAGCTGGCCCAACTCAGGGATTTGCTGCCTAAATATTGGGTCACATCAATGCCCAGATTGACCGATGTGGCTGCCAGGGTTCCCATGCCCATTCCCCCATAAGCATCTACAATTGAACCCACTGCAGAGGTGGTTTTCTTCAGGGTCTCTTTGTATTCACGTTGATTGGGATCGGTTTCATTGTAAAGCGTATAGATGGCCTTGCCGGCTATGGTCGTATTCACAACGGCTGATCCAATTGGCAAGAGGTTGCCCAAATCTGTGGCGGGAAGGTAGCCGCTGATAGTTGAGGCCGTATCGCTTACCACCGTGGGTATATAGCTTGAGATCGTTTCTGAAACTCCAGGCAGACTTGGCATATAGCCAGTTACTGTGCTCATTTCGGGCAAATAGGCTGTCAGGGTACTGGTTTCTGGCAGATACTCTTTTGCTGTGCTGATTACCTGGGCACCTGTTGAACTGACCCATTCTGGCGTTAAAGCTTCAGTTACCCCTTTTGCGACGGTCGCGACCGTCGCAATTTGCTTAATGCCATCTTTTTCGACAAAGGCAGAAGCTGATTCAATCGCCTCTTTGGCCTTATCCAAAGAGGGTTCAGTGACCAGGGCATAGGTTTTTTTGACTGCATCTGAAACTTCTTTGCCGCCTAAACCTACCAAAACCAGATCTCCACCTGTGGCCAGACCAGGGGATTGGTAAAAACTGACGGCAGCAGGCAAAAGTCCATCTGTCGAGAGATGGGGACTGACTGTTTTAGAAATATCAGATACGGCAGTCGTTACAAATTCTGGGGTGACAGAATGTACGGTATCTCCCAGGGAAGTTGCATATTCACTCGCTGTTTTTACCAGGCTCCCGCCCATTTCAGTGGCGGATTTGGCGAGGGTCCCCACTGATTCAGGGATTTCAGGCAAGTGTGAAGAGAGAGCGGATAGGCTCTCGATGCCATCGTTCACCTGCTTCTTGAGCCCCTCTGGGGCCTGTTCTGCAATCAGACTGCCTAATTTTGTCGCCGAATCCAATACCTTGGGGGTTTCAGAAATCAGCGTCTCAATCCCTTCAACTGCTTTGTCAAATTTTTCCTGGTCTGCAGGATTCTCCCGCGATTCCAATATATCTGAAATGGCACCTTTGACTTTACTTACGCTTTCAACCTGTTCCAAGACAGATTTCACAGATTGCCCAAATTCAGACTTCGCAAAGGCTTCGAGTTTGGAACCATGGCTTGCTTCCAGACTTTCTGGACTGCAATTCTCAATGCTCTTAAAAGCAGATTCAATCGTATTGGGACAGGTAAGTTGACCCAATTCTTGGCTGGAACTCTGAGATTTTGCAACTTCCTGGCGCATGGTTTCGGGGCGGGTCGTTGGCGGGGCAATCATCAGTTGAGAGGCCGGTTTTGCGACCGTTCCAGTTTTAAGCGTTGTAAGAATAGGTGCTGTGGCTTTGACCACCTGGGTTGAATTGAACATGCTTCACCTGAATAGAAAAATTTCAGAGCTTTTGATATTATACGTTTTTCAGCCAGGGGTTTCTATCCCCCTGGCAGACAGAATCCTATAGTTCCAAGCGCTTCCCCTCCCAAGCTTGTAGCACCTGAAGATTTCAATGGACTTTATTTCCCGGCTTGAATAGCCGTGAGTGCGATGGTATAGACAATATCGTCTACCAAAGCTCCCCTTGAAAGATCATTGACGGGTTTATTCAGCCCCTGGAGCATGGGGCCAATGCTTAAGGCATTGGCACTGCGCTGAACAGCTTTGTAGGTGGTATTGCCCGTATTCAAATCTGGAAAAATAAACACATTGGCTTTGCCAGCCACTTGAGAATTTGGTGCTTTGCTCTTTGCGACATCGGGCATAATCGCTGCATCATATTGCAAGGGACCGTCTATCAAGAGCTTGGGGTTGCGGCTGCGGGCAATTTCAGTGGCGTGAATAACCTTCTCAACATCGGCCCCAGAACCCGATTTTCCAGTACTGTACGAGATCATGGCAACGCGGGGCTCCAAGCCAAAGCGCGCGGCAGAATCTGCTGACTGCAATGCGATCTCTGCCAATTGTTCTGCACTGGGGTCGGGATTGATGGCGCAGTCCCCATAGACCAAGACCCGATCGGGCAAGAGCATAAAAAATACAGACGAAACCAGGCTATTGCCAGCAGAGGTTTTTATCAGGCGCAAAGCAGGCCGGATCGTATCGGCAGTGGTATGAACGGCCCCTGAAACAAGGCCCTCAACATGCCCCTGTTGCAGCAGCAGGGTTCCCAGCACGACAGGATCGGACAGCTGATCGCGGGCCATGACCTCACTCATGCCTTTGTGTTTACGCAGTTCGACCAGGGCAGGCACCATGGATTCAATCCAGGGTTCAGGCTCCCAGATTTCAAGCCCCGGCAGGTTTAACTCAATGCCGCGTCTCTGGGCAATTTCTGCAATTTCTTTGGGATTGCCCAAGAGAATACACTGGGCAATCCCCCGTCGGGCACACAGACTTGCTGCTTTGATCGTGCGGGGTTCCTGCCCTTCTGGCAAGACAATCCGTGCTTTGGCTTCACGCGCCTTTTTGGTGAGCATATGGCGGAAAGCCACAGGTGAAAGCACGGTTTCCTGTAGTTCCTGGGCTTCATGGTCTAACCAATGGCCGTCGAGATGACGGGCCACAAATTCTTTGACGCGGTCAATGCGCTGCCCATCATCGATTGGCAATTCATGGGGGTAATGCTGCAACATACGTGCTGTGGTCCAGGTATCCTGTTCCACCCGCAGAACGGGTAAACCTGCGCGAAAAGCGGGGGCACAGAGCAGTTCAATATTCGGGTGGATTTCAAATCCGCCTGTCAGCAGCAGTCCCCCTACTTTGGTGCCATTTTTTACAGCCAGACTGGCGGCCATCATAATATCCGTGCGGTCACCAGCGGTCACCAAGAGGGCATTGGCATGCAAATGAGAAACCAGATTGCTGACTGTTCGGGTGCAAAGTGCAATGCTGCGTACCCTGCGGTGCTCAAATTCACCCGGATACAGCACCTCGGCCTGCAAATAGTCGGCAAGGTCTTTGACCCGAGGCGCAGCCAGCTCTGGGGACCAGGGCACAGCGCCCACCAAGCTAAAATCCTGGCGTTGAAACAGCGGCAGAGCATGGATTTCCTTACAGCTTTTCGATAGCTCTTCTGCACTGGGTTGAATTGCCATCTGGCTGATGCGATCATCGCCTCGCTGTCCGCCCACTTTATTGACGATACAGCCGATGACCTTGTCATTGCCCAAACCGCCATAGCTGGTGGCGGCAATTTCAATCCGATGTGCCAGAGCCGGAAGATCATGCCCTTCAGCTGAGGCCACTAAGACCACGCGGGCCCCCAAGGTGCTAGCAATCTGACGGTTGATGCGAATGCCAAAGGTCAGGGTTTCGGTATTGATCAAGCCCTCTAAAATCAAGAGTCTGTTGGGGCCCTGTAGGGCTTCACAGCGGCTGAGAATTTTTTCTAAGAGTAAATCCGACTGTTCCGTTGAAAGCAGGGCTTCAGCCTCTTCAAGTGAAAAAGAAGGTTGGGTAAGTACCTCAGAACCCCATTTGACCAGGGCCTCAGAAGTGTCTTCCTGGCATTGTGCAATCGGTTTAAAAAAGCTGACAGGATACCCCCGCTCTTCAAAGGCGCGAACCACGCCCAGGGATATTGAGGTCAGTCCCACGCCTGAACCGACGGGGGCGAGCATAATAATTTGTGTCATTTTTTGTCTTCTTTCTCCAATGCCAAAGCACATTCTTTGGCAATCATCCACTCTTCACGGGTGGGAATGACCCAGGCACCCGGTGCGTGTGTAAGGCTGATGCAGCTTTCCTGAGCCTGGCAGTTTGCATTTTTTTCAAGGTTGATCTCTAAGCCCAGAAAACCCAGATGCCCGATAATTTTTTCGCGGAGCCAAGCTGCATTTTCGCCAATCCCACCTGTGAAGATCAGGGTATCGAGGCCTTTCAAGGGAACACAAAGCGCAGCAATCGCTTTGGCTGTGCGGTAGGCAAAGATTTCGAGCGCAAGTTTTGCGCCAGCATGCCCTGCTTGCATGGCTTCGATCAGGCTGCGCACATCGTTTGATAGACCAGATAGCCCCAAAAGCCCAGAGGTTTTATTCAAGAGTCGGTTGAGTTCGGCGTGGGACATGTTCTGACTGTCGAGTAAATAGAGCAGAATGCCTGGATCGAGATCCCCGCTGCGGGTGCCCATCATCAGGCCTTCCAAGGGGGTGAAGCCCATGGTGGTATCGCAGGAAACTCCCTCATAAATGGCAGCCAAACTGCAACCATTGCCCAAATGGGCACTGATGATCCGGCGTGTTTGTTCTGACGAAACACACGCTTTCAGTCTTTCTGAAACATAGCGGTGGCTGATGCCATGAAAGCCATAGCGTCGAATGGCATGATCCCGATAGTAGCTTTCAGGAAGTGCATAGCGATAGGCGATTTCAGGCAAGGTTTGATGAAAGGCTGTATCAAAGACTGCAAATTGGGGAACCTCAGGCCAATTATGCAAAGCGGCTTCAATGCCTGCGAGATTGGCGGGGTTGTGCAAAGGGGCCAAGGGGATCAGGTCTTTCAGGTGGGCAATCACTTCAACATTGATCGGGGTGGGCTCTTGAAAACGTTCGCCACCATGCACGACCCGGTGGCCGATACTGATCAAGTCTACTTGTTCTGAGAGGGGGCCCCATTCCTGGTGCAAGTGCTCAAGGGCCTGGGCATGGCGGGCGTTTGGAGGAAGTTTTACAATTTTTTCTTCAGGTGCCTGGAACTTGATTTGGGGATTCTCTTCGCCCAAACGTTCGGCCAAACCTTTCAAAAGCTCTGTCTGATCTGAGAGCCGAAGCAGTGAAAATTTGAGGGATGAACTGCCCGCATTGAGAACCAGAATCGCTGCCGCTTGATGCATAGGGTTTCTCCGAATTCTCCAGGTTTTCCTGTTACGTGGTTTCAGCTGCCATGATAGCAGGTTTAACAGGAGAAACGGCAAGTAGAAACGCTTTTCAGGCGCACAGACGGTGATGGGATCTCCCATTTCGACGGCTTCAAACTGATAGCCAGCAACTCGCTTCAAGGTATTCAACGCAGCAGCATTCCAGCGCGCATCGGCTGCGCTGCTGATAAACCCATTGCTACCGTGGCTTTACATTTCTAAATATTTCGGAGAATTGTTTCTGAAAAGAAAGAACAACAGCGGGTTTACCTCAGCTTGATACTGATTGGCCGGACTGTCTATTCTGAATATTTTAAGCTAAAATACCCAGCATGAAACAGAATTTTGATAACGTGATGACCCCATGCTGTCAATTTAAACAAGCTGAGCACTTTGCTTTTTGCGGGCGTTGTGGTCTGGCGCTTTTACAGTCCTGCCCGCACTGTTTTCAAGCGCTTCCGGGACATTTCAGCTTTTGTGGTTATTGTGGGCAACCCTTGATCCCCCGTTTTCAAACTTCACAGGCAATTCCTGCGGATGAACGGGCAAGCTTATCTTCAACCCTCGCTTTGAAGCCTGAGACTGTGCTGCCTGTTTCCCCCCAGGCTGAAGAAGCTTTGGCGCATTCAGCAGTGGCACGTGTTTCAGAACGCCGTCAGGTAACCGTGCTCTTTGCAGATATCTGTGGCTTTACAGCCCTGTCTGAAAAACTCGATCCAGAAGAAGTTTCAAATATTATCCAACCGCTTTTTCAAGCTTGCAATGCGATTATTGGAAAATTTGAAGGGGTCGTTGAAAAATTTATTGGCGATGCGATCATGGCCTTGTTTGGGGTGCCCCGTGTACATGAAGATGATCCCGAACGGGCGGCTTTGGCTGCCTTGGAAATGCGAGATCAGGTTCAGGCTTTTTCGCAAGCCTTAGAAAAAGAACGGGGTTTCAGTCTCAATATGCGCATTGGCTTAAACCAGGGGATGGTTGTTGCTGGCAGTGTCGAAGCGCTTGAGGGCATGAATTATCAGGTCATGGGAGATGCGATCAATACCGCTGCCCGTATGGAGCAGAATGCCCAACCTGGGCATATTTTGGTAACTGAAGAATTGTATCAGCTCTTAAATGAAAGTTTTGAACTAAAACAGGATCGTCTGATTCAGGCCAAGGGCAAAGCAGAACCTTTGCAGGCCTATGAGCTGATGGGGGTGCGAAATTTACGTCAACGCAGTCGGGGAGGGATTCCCCAAGTTTGGGTAGGCCGCAAACAAGAAACCGAAGCGTTTTTTCGCCTGGCCCAACTGAAATTGGAAGAAAAACAATTGCTGATGGTGCATATTGAAGGCGAGAGTGGTTTGGGGAAAACCTCTTTGGCGCAACATGTGGCCCAGCTTCTCAAAGCTGAAAATGAAGCTCTTAAGATTGTTTCCGCAAGTTCTACCTCCTACAGTACCAATTTTCCTTATTTTATGTTGCAAAGTTTGCTCAGATCGTTGTTTTCATTTGATGAAAATCCTGGTCACGCAGAAGTTCATTTATTTTTAGAAAGTTATCTGCGCGCATTACAATTGCCCAATGCCCAGATGATGTCTTCAGTGATTGAATATATCCTGTTTCCACATTTGGAATTTCCCCAGCTTAAGCTGATGCCCCCTGAACGTCTCCAGAAGCAAATTTTTCGTGCTTTGGGTGAACTCTTAAATAAAGTTTCGCAGTCTCATCCACTTTTCGTTCTGATCGATGATTTGCAATGGTGTGATGCCCTATCTTTGGCTTGGTTACACCAGTTGCATGAGAGTATAAATGAACAACCATTCATTGGTGTGCTCTGTGTAACTCAGCGCTCCTCTCAGTCCAAGGCCTCTGAAAGCAAGCATGCACAGCTGCCCTGGCAGATTTACCAGACCCTGCCCCCGCTGTCTGCCCAAGAGTCAGAATTGCTTTTTGCAGGTCATTTGGGCTTTACCGCCGCTGAACAAATTCCTGAAAACCTGCGTGAACTGAAACGCACGCTCTTGGAGAGGGCGGGTGGAAATCCCTTGTATATCCAGGAAGTTCTCAAGAATCTGCTCGATGATCAGCTTTTGGTATTGGATCAGGGGGTTTGGGAATTAAAAGTCAGCTTGCATGATTTACCTTTCCCAACTTCAATTCAACGATTGATTCTGGTTCGTTTTGACCGGCTCGTGACCCGTCAAAGACACCTGCTTCAGACCTTGTCTGCGATGGGGGGAGCGGTTTCTCTGGCTTTGCTGAAAAACCTACAAAATGAACCTGTTTCACAGCGAGATCTCGATGAGTTGGTTGCTGCGGGCTGGCTGCTGGTTGAAAAAGCCTGTGCTGAACCAGAATACAGGATACATCAGGCCCTGACCCAGGAAGTGATTTATTCAACCATGGTCAAAAGGCGACGACTGGTATTACATCGCAAAATTGGTGAATACCTTGAAGTTCTCTCTGCAGATCATCCTGAACCCCATTTGGATCTCTTGGCTTACCATTTTTCGCGCAGTGAAGAATCCCAAAAAGCGATTCGCTACCTCTACCTTTCTGCAGAGCGAGCCTCACGTCTTTGTGCCAATCACCAGGCTTTGGAACAAATCAAGCAAATTCTTGCTGGTTTAGATGACCTGGATGATTCTGTCAAAATTGCAATTGATTTGCATAAGCAGACCTGGCTGGGCTTGGAGGCCCTGAAATACGATCTATTGGAAAAAAAAGCAGAAATACTCTTCAGGACTGGCGATTATTCAAATTTACTGAATCTGCTTGAACGTGAGTTTCAAGCGGATTTACCCGCTCTGCAAAAAGCACGTTTGATGTTCTGGCATGGCAGAGTTCAGGAAAAGCGCTCAGAATTTGCGCTGGCCCAGCAGACCCTTGAGTTGGCTCTGAAAATTCTCGCGCCATTGGCTGAAGCCCGTGAGCAGGCCCGCTTCTGGAATGCGATTGCCTGGGTGTGTCGCTGGCAGGAAAAATACCCTGAAGCGATGCAGGCCTGTGAATCGGCTTTAAAACTTTTAGATCTACAGCCCGATATGGAGCAGATCGCCTATGCCTATAATGTCATGGGCGTGGTCTGCTATTACCGCCATGAATGGGAAAAGGCGCTTGAATACTACCGCAAGGGACTTGCTATTCAGGAGCAGATCCAGGATTTATGGGGCCATGCCAACAGTCTGAGCAATATGGGCAATGTCTATTTTTTGACCAATCACTGGGAAAAAGCCTTTGAGGTTTTTCGTCAGAGTTTAAAAATTCGTGAGCAGCTTGGCGATTTGGAGGGGATCTCGACTTCCTGCAATAATTTAGGCCATGCTTCACTCGAAATGGGAAAATTGGATCAGGCTGAAAAATACCTATTGCGTGCGCACCAGCTCTTTAAACACCTCAAACAGGCAGTGGGTTCGGCCGTTTCTCAGTGCAATCTGGGGCTGGTGGCGTTTCATCGTAAGCAATGGACGCATGCCCTCTCCCAGTTAGAACCTGGAATTCTATCTCTTGAACAACAAAAAGTCTGGGCGCTCTTGCCGGAACTCTATAATACGCGCGTAGAGATTTATCTGGAAATGGAAAATTTTGAAGCCGCCCAGACAATCTTGGAAAAACAGGCTGAGGTGATTGAAACCCACGGAGATCCCGTTCAAAAAGGTCGTGCGCTACGTTTGACAGGACATTTCCTGCTCAAGACCGATCAAACTGAAAAAGCGCGAGAGCCCTTGAATCAGGCTGTTGAAATTCTAGAACCCACCGGGCATCTCAGTGAATGCCGCTTGCTTTACCAGGATTTGATTGAATTGCATCAAAGCTTGGGTTTGGCAGAAATTTCCTATTGGAAAAAAGCCCTTCAGGATTTGAATTTGCTTGATGCCAAGTCGGCATCAGAAAAGGGTTAGACAGCCCAGGAGCCAATTATTTTTTTCAGGAGAGTCAAAGATGGGGTCAGAATTTTCAGAAACCGATTCCTGGTTTGCAGAATTTGCACTGAAATCAGGCACTTATGCTGAAGTGGATCTGGTTCATTCCCTTTTGCGCTTGATTCCCTGTGGTGAAGTGAACCATGCTTTGGAATTTCCACTTCCCGCTGAAAAAAAGCTTAACGCCCCCTCATTTCGGAATTGGGGACAAGGCTTAATGGCTCTTTCGGGGAAGGGCCAGGTCATCCGTTCTCAGGAGTGGAATCCGCCCTTGCGTTATGGACTGGTATTGGGCGGCGCTGAACCAATTCTGATTTATCCTGAAATGCCTGTTGAGAATAGATTGGCTTCGGGTTTTAGTTTTTTCTACCCTGGCTATTATCGGTTTAACCCTGCGCAAGGGCCCTGGGACCTTTTTGCTTCGGAGAACCAGCAGTGGCTGGTTTTGAGCCAGGGAAGAGAAGGGCATTTGCTCCTCTTGGATATTCCTTCAAAGCGTTTGCTTGCTCAGATTCAAATTCCAGACTTGGCTGGAGAAGGGGCTCTGCTGGCTGCACCCGATCCTGTTTCAGGTAAGGTTTTTCTTGCCAGCAAAACAGATTCTCGAATCTGGTTATGGCAGCCTGGTCTGGAGCCTCAGGCCCTGAAGGGAGATTGGCGTACACCAACAGCCTTGCTTTTTGCCCAAGACAAGCTCTGGTTGCTCGATGCAGGTAAATCCTTAACGCTGCTAAAAATTGATCCCCAGACCTCTGCCCTTGAGCAGCGCTTTCCTGTTGCGGGTCAAAGTTTTGCCCTCTCGACCGATGCCCCAGGAGATACGCTTAGTCTGAGTCCCAGGGGGGTGATCGCTGTGCTCAGCCGTGAGGATTTACCTCAGCCCATGGGCGCACGCTTGACCTGCTTTCAAGCCTCGCGGTCAGAGCCGCTGTCAAGTGAGGTGATTCACCGCGGCCCCTTGCAAATCGTATGGTCTGTTCCCAACCGGGCTTTGGATGCGCTCGCGAGTGTTCATCCCCTCAATCTTTTGACCCAGACCCAGTTGCCCATGCCCGTACAAGCGCTGATACAAAGCTGCGGCTTAGATTTTTCAGGTTTTCAGAGCCGCATGATTGTGACACGGGTTGTGCCAGGAGAAGAACAGAATTTGATCGCAGGCTCTACCCGCTTTATTCTCAATCAAATTCGCTCTCTTCTGAAAAAACAAGCAATGCTCGAATTTTCAGACCGCCTGCTTCAACCGGCTGAACAGGAAATTCTAATTCATGCTGAACGGATTGCGCGTTTGCTTGAGACCTCAACTCAAATCGAGGTCTCGCTTTACGGTCTTTTGGGCAGAGCCAATCTGCATCTTTCTTTTTTGCAGTCGGACTTTCTGTCCCAGAGTGGGGCTGATCTGAGTGATTATCTCGCAATACGTGATTGGGAACAGCAAGAGGCAGAAAAGCGTGAACGCAAGCAACGCCTTGCCAAAGAGCCTGTCCAAGTCTTACCTGAAGGCTGGTTGGCACTGCCTGATCCCTTGAATAACCGGATTATTCAACTGAATTCTAAATTAGAAATTGTTTGGAGTTTGGATACCCATCTGGTGGGAGTCTACCGTCCGGCTTCAGTGACTTGGTTGGATTGGAATGGCTTTGTCGTTTATGACAGTGAAAGCAATGAAATCAGCGCCTGGAATCAAATGGCTCAACAGGAATGGGCGCTTTTGGGGGAGGACAGCGTCTGGAAAAAAATTCTCGTACTCCATCAAGGGGAAAAGCTGGAATTGATGCTCTTGGATAGCCAGAATCAGGACTTGCTGCAAATCAATCCTGAAGGAGAAACACTCTGGGCTTTGCGGGAGCAGAATTGGTGCCCCGAAGGTGTTGTGGATATTTGCCACGGGCCCAGTGGTTATTTCTGGCTGCTTGACCCAAAAGGTCAATTGAGCCTTTTTTCTCTGCAGGGGGGGCCTTTGCGGGTGCTTCAGGCTCCTGCAGATGCCCAGTGGTTAGCAGCCTCACCTGATGGACAGTTTCTGGCTCTGATGGATACCCACCAACAGAAATTGTGGTTGATCGCTCTGGACCAACGTCCCCCGCTCTGTCTTGAACTCTCTAAGCTTGCGCCCGATCAGCGCATACATCAGCCCCTGGGCTTGGTCTGGCGAAATGCCCAGGAATTGGTTCTGCATGACGCCTTTCGTCTGCTGGTGATCAATCCCCACAGCCAGGAAATGGTGGGCTCCCATTTGCTGCAAGCGCTGAAACCCGTACCGGGTCAAAACAATCTGGCCCCAGAAGAAGTCTTTGTCGCCCAGGCTGAACGCAATCTGAATCTTCGCAGGGGCCAAAAAGTTTCTTTACTGGAAATGCTGGCGCGGGTACCACTTTTTCAACAGGCCTCTGAGTCATTTTTGAATGCCGTGCGTGCGCGTGTCAGAACCCGTATTTTTAATCAAGGAGACGTGATTGTACGCAAGGGCGAAGCAGGGGATGAACTGTTTCTGATCCGCCAGGGCCGCGTGGAAGTGCTCAGCCCGAATGGGCAGGATACGGTTGCCCAAATGGTGGCTGGCGATGTTTTTGGTGAGGTGGCCTTGATGCTGGGAATGCTTAGAAATGCCACGGTTCGGGCTTCAGAGTACTGTGAAGTTTTTAGTCTCAGTCAAAAAGATCTGGATCAGATTCTTTTGGATTTTCCAGAAATGCGGGATCGCCTCTTTCAATTGGCTCAAGATCGCAGAGTTCAGGCCGAGTTGAGAACGGAAGCAGACCAAGAAAAGTACCGGGCAAGGCTGCAAAACCTACGCCAAAAATCACAGCAAACGGCACCTCCTTCCCCTGCGCAGCCCCCCTCCATCAGCGCCCGTCCTGATCTCTTGCTTTGGGCTCGCCACAGCCAATTTGGGCAATTGGCAAGTGTCAACCGTGCGGGCCAGGTCTTGAATTTGATCGGTCCCCCACAGGGGCTTTTGCAACCGCTATTGGCCCTCACTGCCGCTCAAGGACTTTGGGTTTTAGATTCTGGCCTGAATCGCTTGTATTTGCTCAGTTCTGAAACACTTCAGGTGGAAACCTTTATTGGGTCGTGGGGAGAAATTCAGTTGATTCAACCCCAGGGCCTTGCCATGGGGGCAGACCAGAGCCTTTGGCTTTTAAACAGTGGTGCTGGGCAAATTCTACATTTGGATCCTGCGGGCAACCTGCTTGAACAGTTCTCTCATGGCAGAGCACCTTCCAGTCTTCAGATTCTGGCCAATGGCAATCTCTTGGTCTCAGATTCCCGCCAACATACGGTCAGTGAATTGCTGCCTACAGGGGAGTTGATCTGGCAATATGGAACCCCCCGGCGTTTTGGCCGGGCTGAAAATCAGCTTTTTGTGCCTGAAGATGCCAAACGCCTTGAAAATGGCAATACCCTGATCGCAGATACGGGCAATAACCGTGTTTTGGAAGTCAGCCCTGAAGGTCGCATAACATGGGCTCTGCTCTCGGGGGGAGAGCTCAAATTGCCGCGTCCCAGCCAGGTTTTTCGGCTTTCTGATGGCGCCACTTTGATAGAATTCAGTAACCGTTTCCGTTGGCTGGAAGTCAGTTCGGATCAGCAACTGCTCTGGAAATGGAGTTTGCCCATTCAGGGCTTTGCTTCATAATTCGTGACAAAAATTCAGCGGGTTTTCAATTTTAATCACAGAACCCAGCTTGCGCTGTGATTTAATGAGCATAGGCAACCTGAGTGGGGTCAGTTAGAGATCAAAGGAATGAAATAATGAAGCGTCAGCAAGTGAAACGTCAATTCAAAGCCAAAGTTTTCAGTCTGTTCTGTGCCAGTCTCTTGGTGGGCTGTGCGAATGCTCCTGCCAGTATGCAGAAACCTGCAAGCCAGCCTTCTGCGAGTGTGCAGCCCCTGGAAAAACAGGAAGTGGCTTCTACTCTGAGTTTGAAAGGGCATGTGGTCTTATCCGGTTTGGTGCAAGGGCAGGCGGGGGTTTTACTGCCCTCTGGGGTTTTATTGCCCTCAGGCGTTTTACTGCCTTCAGGTTTTCAAGTGATGGCTGAATCCCAGTCAACTCCTTCAGTGGGTTACCAGAATCTGATTTTTAAAATTACAGCCTATGACCGTACCACTGACGAAATTGTCGCCGAGACTGAAAGTGATTCCTTGGGTGGGTATGTGCTTCAAGCCTTGGCCCCCAAGCTTGAATTGCGCCTTGAAGCCCAGGCCAAGAATTTTGAAAATTTAAACCTTCAGGCCTTGGCTGATTTGCCCGAGTCCAGTGAGGGGGAGGTTCCTACCCGCAATATCACAACCTCTACCACGGCGGTCTGTTTGCTCAAAGAAAATCTGAAAGATATTCCCCCCAGCAATTTACAGAATGCTGAAGAATTTAAGCCTGCGCTTGCTGAGCTGACCCAGGCCCTTGAAAAAAATCTGGGTCAAAAAAGATTTACGCAGTTAAAAGATGTTTTGCCTGAACCTGAGGCTTTGGTTCAAAAAGTTGAAGCGATTGCCCGACAACATCAGGATTTATTGCAGCGTCGGCCCGACCCCCTGCGCGATCCCAATTTTTTCCGCCCTGGCTTTGATATCCGGCATTGGGAAAATACCACGGTTCTGCACCGTCCACCGGTAGCAGGTCAGCCTTTGCCGCCTCTTGCCAATGGCACTTGCCCTCCGCCTCCTCCCCGTCTAGATGGTCAACCTGCTGTTGCGCCTTCTGCCCGCCCCGATGGCCTCTGCCCTCCCCCGCCCGTCAATGCGCCCTTGCCCGGTCAGGGGCCCGGTCCGAAGGGCCAGTTGCCACCGCCTATGCCTGGGGGTCAGTTGCCCCCTCCACCCGGTAGCAGCCCACTGCCGGGGGGGCAGTTGCCCCCTCCACCCGGTAGCAGCCCACTGCCAGGGGGTCAGTTGCCGCCCCCCCCTGGCAGTAGCCCCTTACCTGGGGGACAGTTACCGCCACCCCCTGGCAGTTCGCCTTTGCCTCCACCTCCTGGCAGTTCCCCAATGCCTGGCGGTCAGTTACCCCCCCCTCCCTGATTCCTCAGTGCAAGGACAGCGAATTGCACTTGGGTGCTCTTAATTTAAATTTAACTTCAAATTGAGCTTCTCCTGTTATCTTTAAACGGTTTTGGGGTATAGATGGGGTAGCTGAATATATGAACATAAGGAGCCCTGCCTTCACATGAACTTCAATGTGAATTCACGCCGCAATACTGAACCCCTGCCTGAACTGCAAAGCTTTGCAATTCCAGGCTCTGAAAAGCCCAAAAATTCTGTGCCAGCCACAGTAGCAGAGGCTCCCACGAAAGATTTGGCTGAGGTTCAGGCTATTCAAGGCGACAGTCTGAATGCCTTTGTGCTTTTTCCTGAAACAAGTGAAACAGACTCTTCTCTCCCTGTTCAACCCCCTTCAGCAGAGGTTCAGAAGGGGGTGATGCTGTTTGAAGATCTTCAACTGCGCAGAGGGGCTGGGGTCAGTACCAGCAGCGGCTCAAGGACACAGCCCCTGGATTATGCCCTGGCCAAGATGAGCAAAGAAGTCAGTACTCTCTCTGTTGAACAGTTAAATCTGAGCCTGAAAGAGCTGACACAACGCTTATCTGGTTTGGGTAACCGTGATCAGGCACCACTTTCTGCCAAAGAAATCAGTCAATACAATGCGGCACTCAAGTATTTTGGACTGATGACCGATGGCAAGCATCTCTACAATTTGTCTATCCGGATCCCTGATCCCGTCAGCGGAGAACGTAAACCCATGTTCTGTACCCGCAGCGATATCGACAAACTGACGGCTGCCTGTGCTGCCATTCAAGCAGAAGTGGAATCCCAACCGGGTAAGTCAGACCCCTTCATGCCCCATCTTCGCAGCTTGGATATCCCCGAAACTTCAGCCAAGGCTTCGCCTGCTTCCCGTTTTGGTGCCCCGGCGAGGGATGATTTCGGCCTCAGAGGGATCGGCGGCGGTGCTGTGATGGCGCGCCTGCAAAAAAACTTGGGCCGTCTTGAAGACTTTAAAGAGCTTCTGGCCCAGGGCGAAAGTTTTGTGAACGGTTCTGCGCAGATCATTGCCGAGCTCCTTCCCCAGCAAGAGGAAGTGGATCAGGCTTTGGGGGCGGCGATTGTACACAATCAAGCGGTTCGGACAGAACTGGAAGCCCAGGGACAAGTACTCGCCAACTTGAATGATGTGGTGCAAACCCTGCTCAACAGTTCCAGCCAGAGTATCCGTGGTGATTTGGGAGCGTTTAACCAAGCCCTGTCACCGCTTCAGCTTGAAATTCGGCGCAGTGATTCAGGTCAGCTTCAATTTTTCAAAAAGGGTGAAGCCATCAGTGAAGCAGATTTTCGCGCTGCTCTGCAAGCAGGACTGAATAAGCAAACCACAACCGTCGCTGGATTAAATCAGAAGTTGGATAAAAGCGAAGCCGAGCTGAGCGATTTAAAAGAAAAATCTGAAATCCTCAGTACCAAAATTGAAGCCGCTGTGGCCCAGGGGCGAGAGGGGCTTGAAATTTTGGGCAGGGCCAAAGAATTGGGCCAAAGAAGTCTTCAGGAGTTACTGGGGATTCGCAATGATCCAGAATCCTGGAATCAGCTGAGTGATGACTTGAAAAGTTTGGTCAATTCAAAAATCAGCGAACTGAGCCAGGACCTTCAACAGATTGACCAGCTTGCTGAAACGGGCAGAAATAGTATTGAGCTTGCTGAAACCCAATTGAAACGCTCTGCTGCACTGCGCAACCAGGCGGATCAGGCTTTGGCGCGTTCCCAGGACTTGCGCAAACGGACGAACGATCTGCTTGAGCAACAGCAGGACATGCAGGAGCAGGCCCAGGCACTTGCAAAGCAGGCTGAAAAACTGGAAACAGTCTTGAAACGTCAGCCTCCTCCCGGACATTCAGAATTAAAGGCACTTGCTGAATCTTGGTTGGATTCTGTGAAAGCCAATTTCAATGAAGAGCAATCACAGTACCAGGCCCATCAAAAAATTTCGGCTCAAGCCCGTGAAAGTTTCGAGCGCGCAGCGCAAAAATTACGTGAAAATCTGAATTATCATCAGCAGAAACTGTCAGATCTGGATGAACAGAGCCGTTCCCGGCTCCAAAATGCACTTCAGGAAAGTCTGGCGCAGGCCCGTTCTTTGCCAGCATATTGATAGGGGATGCCTTGTTTCAAATTATTCGTTTGTCTGCCTGCCTGCTAGAATAGAGTAGCTCAGGAGGTAGGTGCTCATGGATCAGGCAGAACAGGCAAAATATATGAAGGCCCTTGAGGTATTGTTTCAAGCCCATGGCCGCGTTTACGAAGCCAAAGACAGCATTTTCAAAGAAGGGGATCCTGGAGACAAGGTTTATTTCATTCTTTCAGGATCCGTCAATGTGTATATCGGCAGTGGGTACGCCAAGCGGGTTCTCTGGTCGCTTCTGCCCGGAGATATTTTTGGTGAAATGGCCCTCTTTGACAATCTTTCGCGTACCGCCTCAATTGATGCGCTTGAAAGAACCCGTTTGGTGGTGCTGGACAGAGAGCAATTCAACCATTTAATTGCCAAATATCCCATTTTGGCCCAAAGGGTGATTGAACTGATGGCCAGTCGGATGCGCAAAATGGATACCCAGTTTAAACTGGAAAGCGGCTACCTTAAAGGCCAGCAAATGGGTCAGACCCTCGATACAGATAAAGAAAGTTTTATCTATGGCTCGTTCTATGCGCGGGATGTTTTGACGCCGATGGAGTCTCCTCCCGGTGAGTTCTTACCTTGATTGAGACCTCACCTTCGCTGGCCTTAAATCAGCGCTATTTTAAGCGCCACCAGGGCAAATGGCGTTGGCGGCTTAAGATTTCAAGCTTGAATTGGAAGCTGTTTATCAGATGCCGTTTATGGGCTTGGTCATCAACCGTATGCCCCTGCGGGCAGATTAAGGCAGTTCTTCCAATAATGCAAAAGCCTGTTTTGCTGCATTTTCATAGATCGGCTCCAAAGCTTCCTGAAAGCGTTCCTGTCCCCGCCAGAGTGGAGGGCTTTTTAAGCGTTTCAGAAGGGGGGCCTGAGTCGTAAGCTGCACTTTTTTGAGCGTGGGAATTTCACCCCCCTGCCAGAAAGCCTGTGGATCGCTGGGCAGTGCATAGGTTTGTTCATTTGAGGCTGGGGGATGAGAGTCCTCCGTTTGATTTGACCCCAAGGCTGCCAGTAATTTTTCGCGTTCTTGGCCCCGCAGGCGAAAGAGCAGAAAGGGATCGTTGTCGAATTGTTCAGCGAGCAGATAATAGACTGCAGCAATATGTTTACAGGGGTCTGACCAATCCGGGCAAGAACAGTCGGTTTGCAAATCCTTTCTTTTTTCGGGAAAAAGGCTGACCCCCGCCTGGTTAAAGATTTCCTCCAGGCCTGTGGGCATTTCACCTGAGAGCAATTTGGCAAGATGCAGAGGGGAGGCTTGCAGCGAATTTTGTATTTTTGCCCATTGGGTGGCTTTTAGCAAAGGCAGTTTAATTTTCACTGTATAGGGTTTTGAGCTTGAGCCCTGAACCTTTGCCAGAACCTCACCCGCCTTGATCTCAACTGAAAGTACCTGTCCTTGGCGGGCATAGCTTTTTCCCCGCGATAAGCGACCCTGGTCGCAGAGCATTTCAAGGGCGGCAACCCAACGTTTCCCCCACCAGGTTGTTCCCACGGGGCCCCGAGCGGATTGCAGGCGAATTCCGCCCTGGCTTTTTTTCGGACCAGATGATCTGTAATAATAAAAACTCATTCGCTCAAAGCCTCCTCCAGATTCAGATCAAACAATGCTTTCAACTGCTGATTATTCAGTTCGGTCAGCCAGTTTTCTCCCTGGCCTACCGTTTGAGCTGCCAATTCCTGTTTTTTCTGCAACATTTCAGCAATCCGTTCTTCTACCGTTCCACTGCAGATTAGCTTATGTACCTGTACCTGTCGGGTTTGGCCTATGCGAAAGGCGCGATCCGTCGCTTGGTTTTCGATCGCAGGATTCCACCAGCGATCATAATGAAAGACATGGTTGGCGCGGGTCAAATTGAGCCCTGTACCCCCGGCCTTGAGCGAGAGAATAAAAACGCCAGGCCCCTGGCCCGATTGAAAACGATCCACCATTTGGTCCCGTTTGGCTTTGGGGGTTTTGCCGGTCAAAAGCAGCACCTCTTCAGCCAGGCAGTTCTGAAGATGGGTTTGTAAAAGGCCTCCCATTTCGGCGAATTGAGAGAAAATCAAGACCGATTCATTCATCTCACGGATTTCAGTGAGCATTTCAACAAGGCGTTGTAGTTTACCAGACCGCCCCGCCAGGGGGCCTGTTTCACCCAAAAACTGTGCGGGGTGATTACAGAGCTGTTTAAAACGCATCAGGGCAGAAAGTATCAAGCCTTTGCGCTGTATTCCGTCACTTTTTTTTAACTGGCGTTCTAAATCTTTGATCTGGGCCTGATAAAGTGTGGCTTGCTCGCGGGTCAGCGGACAGAACAATTCCATTTCCAATTTCTCAGGCAGATCAGAAATAATGGTTTTATCTGTTTTGACACGCCTCAGCATAAAGGGTTCAATGCGCGCTTTCAGTTGCTTGAGACTTTCCTGATCCTGTAAATCTTGAATCGGTTTTTGAAAATATTTTTTAAAGGCTGCCTGTGAACCCAAAAGCCCCGGATTGAGAAAATCCATCAAAGACCAGAGATCACCCACATGGTTTTCGATGGGAGTTCCGGTTAAAGCGATTCGCCATTGAGCTTTCAAGCTTCGTGCAGCTTTAGATTGCCGCGTTTCTGCATTTTTAATGCCCTGGGCTTCGTCCAGAACAATTCCCTGCCAGTTCAGAGGGAGAAGAAATTTTTCATCGCGATGAAGCAAGCCATAGGTGGTAATCACCAAATCTTGGTGGGCAATGGCTTTTTTAAAGGCTGACAATTTATTGCGTTCTGCCCCGTGGTGAATAAACACCTTTAAATGGGGGGTAAAACGGGCGGCTTCTCGTTTCCAATTGCCCACCAGTGTGGTGGGGCAAACCAGTAAAACAGGAGGTGCTTTGGGGGTTTTCTGGCGGGCTTTGAGAATCCGAGCCAGAGTTTGCGGGGTTTTGCCCAGGCCCATATCATCTGCCAGACAGGCCCCCAATCCCCATTGATGTAAAAACTCCAGCCAGGAAACCCCGCGTGTTTGGTAGGGGCGCAACTCTCCTTGAAATTGGGGGGGAATCTCAGTCAGAGCAAAACTTTGCTGGCCCTGCAATTGCTCAAATAGTACTTTCACCTTGCCCTGAGCCTGAATTTCAGAAACAGGCAAAGGAATCTCAGCGGCTCCCAAGGCGAGAGGAACCAAAGCCTGTAAAGGCATTTCTTTGGGGGTTTGTTTCAAAAAGTTCAAAGCTTTAAAGAGCTGTTCTCGATCAAAGGTCTTCCATTCACCGCGAAATTGAACCAGGGGCTGCTTGAGTTTGGCCAAGGATTCAAGTTCTTTGAGGGTCAGGGTATCTTGGCCCAGAGCCACTCCCCATTCCACCTGCATCAGACTTGCCAAATCCAGATTCGAGCGACCTCTTAAACTGGGAGATTTGAGACTGGCCCGCAAAGAAAGTGCTTTTGTTTGAGGCTGAGCCCACCAAGCGGGCAATAACAAGCCAAATCCGGCCTGTTCCAGTTGGGGAGCGGCTTCAGAGAGAAAGTTCCAGGCCTGCTCTGTTTTCAAATTCAACGTTTGGGGAGATGCCTTTGCCAGCATTTCCTGAAGGGGAGGATAAATCCCACAGGCTTGGCCGAGGGCCAGAAGCAGAATTTGTTTCAGTTCTTCAGGTCGGGTTCCCAGTGTTTTGGCTTTGGGAGCTTTGATTTTCCAAGCTTCGCTTAAAGGCAGATACAGGCTGGGATCCTGAAGGGCTTGCAGATAGCTTTCTAACTGCCAATTTTGTTTGACCTGCGGTTCCAGCAAGCGAAAACCCAAGCGCCATTGTGAAGCGCTCAATGTTTTTAAGGAGAGCAGCCATTCCTCTAAGCTGGTCTTTAAGGGAATCAGCTCAGCTTTTTGATGGCGAATTTGGGGATCAGGATTCTGCAAGGCCTGAATCCAACGATCAAAGACAGATTCCTCACGAACACGATGTTTTGGCGCTGAGCGGCGAACGATATCATCGACAAACAGATTGAGCAAGGCTTCTGTAACAGTTTCTGGGGCAGGGCCAAGCGTGGTCTGAGCAGAGAGAGAGGCGGGCATGGCCTTGGCCCAGAGATAAAGTGCTTGTCTCTCAGAGGGATTAAAATAGACTCTCCAGCGGGCCTGAGAATTTTCTAAAACAGGTAGAAAAGCTTGTTCTGCAACCCTTTGAGCAGCCCAGCGCCAAACTTCCTGAACAAAGCGTAAACTGGGTCCGATAAGTATTCCGGGCTCTAAGAGGTTGTGTTTGGGCAAGCTGTGAAGCCAGGGTATAAAAGCCTGAGCTGAATATTCCAGACAGGCCATCCGCCAGGGTTTGAGTTCAGTTGGTTGCTTATCCTGTTCTCCCAAGAGAGCCTGTGAGGGCAGTGGAGCCTTCTTTCCAGAGGGTAACCACAGCGTAATTTCTTTGGCCTGTGGATTTGAAGGCAAGCCCAGATTTTTTAATTGGCGCTTTAAATCGGTGGGGCCTAAACTGCCAGGGTGTTGTTCAGATTTTGCGCTTCGCTCCTTTTTCTGGGGCTGTTCAATCCAAATGGAAAAGTTTTCTGCTTGAAAATGTGCATGTAGGATTCTCATTTGGGTTTGTTAGTCTCAGATTGTGCTATTGACAGAATTTTTTTCTGGCCGGTTGTTTTTGCTTGAGCAGACGTTTTGGACTTGGCGGCTCTGGGCTTCTTTGGCTGCCAGGTATTAGAAAGATCTTGAAGTGCTTCTTTGAGTTCAGCCAGATCGATGGATTCAGGATGAAAATCTGGGTCCATGCCCTCTAAGCGTTCGCGGTCTGCTTTTGTTTTTCTTTTCTTGGCTAAAATTTCAAGAATTTCGGCATAACCCCAGGGCCCGCCACAATCTTCGGGGGAACAGGCATTGACTGCCTTGAGTATTTGCAAGGGCTGGGCTTCTGCCTGGATTTTCTCCAGCTTGAGCTGATGCATCCAATCATCGCCGAAATCATAATGGTAACCCATGGTTTGAGGCTCCCTTTTTCTGATGAGGCTTTAGAAAGTTAACCTCTGGTATTTTATCAGAATCTTTTATATTTCTCGTCTGACTTGTTTCTACACTTATTTCAGGCTATCTTGACAAGGTTGAAACGCAATCCTGTTTACAGGCAATTTTTAGATCACTGAAGGAGCAGCGTTATGGGATGGGAATCAATCAGCCAGTTTCTGGTGAAAGAACATGTGGGCCTTTTTAAGGCCGCAAATAATTTTGATATCTTTGAACTGTCTACAGGAGACAAGGTATTGGAATGCCGTGAGGACAATCTGGGCCTTCTGACCAAAATTTTCCGCTTTACCGATTATAAGCGCATGACCCCCTTTGATATCGAAATCCGCGAACCCGGTGGCAAAAAAGTGGTAACGATCAAGCGTGGGATTTCGATCTTTTTATCCAAGGTGCAGGTTTTCAATGAAAAAGATCAGGTTATTGGCGGGTTTCAACAGAAGTTCTTCTCCATTGGTGGCAAGTTTGATGTTTTGGATAAATCTGGCAATCCGCTCTGTACTCTTCAGGGCAAATGGACGGGCTGGGATTTTAAATTTATGAATGAAAACACCGAATTTGCCCATGTCACCAAAAAATGGGCAGGTCTTGGCAAAGAACTGTTTACCTCCGCAGACAACTATGTGCTTGAAATTTCAGACAAAGCCCAAAACAATGCAGACCTGAAACGCCTGATCCTGGCGGCGGTAATGTGTATCGATATGGTGCTCAAGGAATAAGCCTGTTCATCTCAAAAATCCGCCTGTCGATCGCAATCTGCAGGCGGCTGAGTTCACGTCAATACGACAGTGTCATGATCCCCAATATTAATGGGGATGATTTCATTCTCCTGGATTAAAAATTCCAGGGTCAGTCGCACCGAAAGATTGACGGAAACAGAGTAAAGCCCCTGAAGTTTGCCTTTCAGGGCATGTAGGCGGAGAGAAGGATGATAGGGATTCAGTTCCAAAAGTTGTAGGGTTTTAAGGTACTGGGATTTAATTTCTGGATGGCGTTTAAGATAGCGCAGTTCCCGTTTTTCGTATTGGGAGGTAAAAACCAGTCTGTACATCAGGCCAGATCAGTTCAACTGCAGCCTTTGCATGTGTTGTTCTGCACTTTCACGATGGATACGTCCGGCTTCAAGATCGGCTCGACTTTCAATCAAAGCAGCTTCCAGTTCACATTCTCTCAGATAATGGTAATGAGCCAGGTCCATGACCACAAATCTGTCTTTGCCCCTGACCGAAACCATTGCTTCGGGTGCCTGAGACAGTGCAGACTCTATGGCTGAAACTCCCTTGGTCTTTAAATCATTTGCAGAAATATGCTGCATGTGTAAACTCCTGAAGGATGAATCGTACTATTTATCATACGGTTTAGCCTGCGCTTTTTCAATTGTTTTGAGCGATGGCGATATCGGGAGGCTTAACTTTCTAAGAGACGGGCGATCTGTTCGCGCACCTGCGCATAAGGCAGGCTTTCCAAGGCGCCAAAATGGGGCAGTTGTTTCAATTTCAGCCGGCTGCTGAGTGGGGTGGCAATTCCACATAAGAATTTGCTGCGCTGGCTGACTGAATCCTGAACGCCCAGTTTTTCTGCTGCTTCTGCTGTCATCTCCGCGAGAATTTGTGTATCCGGCAGGGCCTGTCCTGCGGGTTCTGGCAGTTCTATCGGGCCGGTCAGGCAAACCGAGCAATGGCCACAGGCCTGCTTCAGATCTTCACCAAAATAAGCTGCCAATTGGCGGCTGAGACAGTCAGCAGATCTAAAAAAGGCAAGCATTTGGGCAATTCTGCCAATTTCCTGGGCTTCTTTGGCGCGAAACAAGTCAGAGATTGTCTCTGTCAGAGCCGGAGGGTCAAAATCACGGCTTAAAATCTGGTAGGTTTCAACCGCCTGTTTGGCCTCGAGTTCGATCCAGCCTTTTTCGGCAAAATACTCAAGTGCCGTCACCACACGCTGGCGATCTGCGCCTGGATACTGGCTTAAAAAGGGTTCAACCTGAACCCGGGTCCAGACCCGCTTTGTTTCGCTGTGTGCAAACAGGCTGTTGACAAATGCCTGACGTTCGCCCTGAAACCGGGAAACGATCTCGCTCTGGGGTCGGATAAACTTCAGCGAATAATCCTCAAAGCGCGTATATTTGGGGCGCAGAATACCGTGAAGATCGAGATAGACCAAGAGGGTTTTCAAGGGCAGTTCGCGGATATCCAGTTCCTGGGAAAGGTTGCGCAGTTTCAGCTCCCAAAGAGGTTCAGGATGGGTTTGTAGCTGCCAGAGCAGGGTTTCAATTGCCTTCGGTTCTGGGGTATCCCCATAGATAAAGTTTTCAAGCACGGGCACCGATTCGCGATTGGCGAGCACTTCACAGCGTGCTGGGGCACCATCGCGCCCTGCCCGCCCCACTTCCTGGCTGTAGTTTTCGAGCGATTTGGGCAAGTCATAGTGGATTACCCGCCGGATATCTGCCTTGTCGATGCCCATGCCAAAGGCAATCGTGGCCACCACACAGGGGCAACTCCCAGCCAAAAAAGCATTCTGAATCGCTTCCCGTTCATCATGGGGCAGACCGGCATGGTAGGCTTGGGCTTGAAAGCCCGCTTCGGCGAGATTTTGGGCCACGGTTTCAGCTGTTTTTTGCAGCGTCACATAGACAATCGTGGGGGCCTGGGGAGCTTCCTGGATGCGATTGAGCAGCAGTTGCATTTTTTCGCTTTCAGGGGCGGCTGTCAGGCTCAGATTCAGATTGGCACGGTAAAATCCAGTCAGGGTTATCTGCTCGGCAGGGATTTCAAACTTGCGGCAGATATCCGCGCGTACCTGAGGGGTGGCAGTAGCGGTTAAGAGCAGGGTTTGGGGAATTTTGAATTCCTGTCGGTAATCGGGCAGTTTGAGATATTCGGGGCGAAAATTATGTCCCCATTCTGAAATACAATGGGCTTCATCTACCACCAGCAGTGAGATTTTCAATCGCTGTAACTGGGCGCGAAAACGTTCATTTTTAAAGCGTTCTACTGAGATCATCAGAATTTTGAGTTCGCCTTGGCGGGCCTGCATCAAGATCTGATCATAGTCTTCGCGTGAAAGGCTTGAATCCAGACGGGCAGCGGCAATTCCGCGATTCTGCAAAAAGTCGATCTGATCTTTCATCAGAGCCAACAGAGGGGAAACCACCAGGGTCAGGTGGGGCAAAAGCAGGGCGGGAAGTTGGTAGCAGAGCGATTTGCCTGCGCCAGTGGGAAAAATTGCGAGGGCTGATTGCCCGGCCACCAGGGTTTCGACCACCTTTTCCTGGCCTGGTCGAAAGGCCTGAAAGCCAAAATACGTTTGAAGGGCTTCTGAGATTTGCATGGCTGCATCTTAGCATGCCTCACACCGCAAAGGCCCAGATGATATCTCAATGCGCGGGCTTCAAATCCTGCTGGGCCATATAGCTCATGACATTGCTGACATTGATCTTTCGGGCCGGAAAAACCTGTTGCCCCTGAATATATTTGGGCGTGGTATTGTGGCAGCTTAAACAGTTCATGGCTGGGGTCTGGGCGAAGGATTCCATCGCCATACTGGCCAAATTGTCCTCTCCAGCCAGAATGGTTTCACCCGGTTTGTTCTCAAAATTGCGGTTGGCTTTAAAAACCCCCTGGGGATTTTTAGATTCGGGATTGTCGAGCCAGACCGCTCCCACCAAGCGGTAATGGCGACGCAGATCCTGAGCTTGGGGATCGGTTTGAGCAAAGAGCTTGCCCATATTCTCGTTCAGGCTTTCCAGACCGGCATCGGCTTCAGCACTGTCTGAAAAAGAAGCGGGATAGACTCTGAAAATCGGGGTGGGAGCCGTAAATTTCTGGGTGCTTTCGTCAATATTCTGGACGGGGGGCAGCTGGTTGCCTTCGACTGCCGTGGCCCCATGTCCGAACAGGGGGTAGGCGGGGTGGGGGGAAGCGAGTTTTTGAATTTGTCCGGCCACTGGATTTTCAAGGGCGGTGGGCACCAAATCCAGTCTGCCATCTGAATCTGCATGTTCAAAGGTGGCCCAGATAAATTCAGGATGATCCTCGACCACGCCGACCACATGCAAAGAGAGCAGAGCCACCGTCACCTCACGGGTTTGGGCTGTGGTATCAACCGATTTGCCTTTGTTTTTTAAGACAGGTATCCGGGCCCGCATCGTGAAATAATCGGGAGCGATTTCACCGGGTTCCAGGATGCGCCAGGCGGCTTTGTATTCAACGGAACCCGGCGGAAACTCCAGCTCAGAAGAGATTCCTCCCTGTTCAGGCGTTTTCAGCATTTTCTGCCAATTATAGAGATCATGGCTGCGCACAAATTCTGCGAAAACCGCGTTGGTGTGAATCGAATAGACCACAGGATTACGGTTTTGATCGACCAGGACGGCGGCATGGTCACCGGCTTGTTTCACGCCTCCATTCAGCAAAGGCAGATCCGTTGGGCCCGTATCCCCAGCGGCAATCTGAAAGACCTGTTCCAAGGCAGGGTAATGGATAAAGTCTGGCCGGTTTTGACTATCTGCTTTTGTACTGAAGAGAAAAGTCTGCCAGGCCCAGTTATAAAAGCCGCAGTCATTTTCATGGGCAGGTAAAATTCTGCCAAAAGGCGGCATCTGTGTTTTGGGTAAAAATTGACGGCTGCCTGATTGCGCCACCTGGCAATCCTCTTCTTCTTCCTGGGCCTGGGTAGAGAAGACCTCAGGCGTATTTTGCTGGGAGGCTGTTGGCGCTGTTTTCATACAGGCCGTTTGGGAGAGACTCATGGAAAACATCAGGGGCACTAAGATTCTGCTCAATTTCATTGTCTAGAAACCTTTCTGAGTGATCAGTATTAGTTTCATTAGACAATTCAAAAAACGCAGAATTTTCTAAAACTTGAATTGTTAAGAATTATTTCGCAGGTAAGTTGGTTTTTTTGAAGCCGCAAAAAATGGAGTTGGCTTTAAAGTGGCCCAATTAGTCTGCATTGTCTCGTTTTTGCCAGGAGATATCTGAAAATAATGTTTGAAACTCTGAAAGGACTGAAGATTCCATTTCGCACCCTATCAAGGGTTTCGCGGGTCCATACTTTGTCTGTCGTTGTGGCAGGAGGAGCTTCATTCCAGAGCGAAAGCAAAGAAAAAACGCTGCTGCGTCCAGCGGGAATTTGAAGCTGATCGGGTTTCAAAACGGGCTCAGTAACGGCAGGCCTTTGCTCTGATTTTGGGGCGGGTGAGCTGCTGGGGGAAGAGAGCAAACCCGTGCAAAGAAAGGGACGATGAAATTTCTGACATCCGTTGGGCAGCTCCTGAAATAAAATGAATTGATTAGAGCCTGAAAATTCAGAAGTCTGAACAGAATCTTTGAGAAGTCAAGGCCCTGCTTTGAGAGGCTGTGATCCTTTTCCTGTAAATGATTGGGCGTTTGTGCTAATATCTTTACGGATTCTGAACTTCGCTGAGGGAGAGCGCATCGCTTGTTGGCACATCACAAATATCTGATCTTGATTCGACATGCTGAAGCCCAAGAGGACCATGGGGATATTCCCGATACGGAGCGAACCCTGACCGCGCGGGGTTTAAAACAGCTCAACAATCTGTCTGAGCGTTTGCCTGTCTATTGGCAGGCCCAGGCACTTTTCGCAAGCCATGCCTGCCGTTCGCTCGATTCGGCCAGGCGATTGGCCCCCTTTTGGAATCTTGAAACAGATCAGATTCAAATTGAAGCGCTGATTTACGAAGCCTCCGGCGCTGAAAAACTGGTGGAATTTTTAAGCGGCTTGGATGACTCCCTGGATGCTGTTGCCCTGGTGGGTCATAATCCGCTGCTCAATGGGCTTATGGAAATGTTGACAGCCTGTCCCAGTCCGGGTTTTCCCAAGGGAGCCATGGCCGGTCTGCTTTTGCCCCTCTCTTCCTGGCAGGCCCTTGAGCCTGGACTTGCGCAGTTGAGCTATTTTCAGATAGCCACCAACCATCAAGAAAAATTACGCAGAGTAGATTTGGAGCGACGTTTGATTGCCCATCTCTGGAGCTTCATGCAACCGATGGCCTTGCCTGAGCGACCCGACAATCTGCGTGAGCTGGTCTTTAAACAGGCGGCCCGATTGGCACGAAAAATGGATCCTCTTCTGCCCGAATTGCCCCATCCACCTGGCCCGCCCTCCGTCTTGGAGGTTCAAATGCAGGCTTTAGAAAAACCCCGTACCCGGCAGCGGGCTAAAAAGACCCTATGACGCATCGTTCTCTATTTAAAATGTATAAAAACCGGGAAATCAGCTGGCTGTCTTTCAATGAACGCGTCTTGCAAGAGGCTGCGAATTCTGAAGTTCCGATACTCGAACGCCTGAAATTTTTAGGTATTTTTTCTTCGAATCAAGATGAGTTTTTCAGGGTCAGAGTCGCGATGTTGCAGCGCATGTGCCGTTTGGAACTTGAAGAAGTGCCTCTGACGGGCGATGACCCCAAAAAGGTCTTGGCCCAGGTACAGCGTATTGCCTTAAAGCATCAGCAAAAATTTGAAACGATTTACCAGCAGATTCTGAAAGACCTCGAAAAAAAGCGAATCTTTATTGTCAATGAAACCCAATTGACTCCTGAGCAGGCCGAATATGTGGTTTCTTATTTTAAAGAAACGGTTCGACCCAATCTGGTGCCGATCATGATTGATCAGGTTGATGCCTTTCAGGATTGCAAAGATCGCTCGATCTATCTTGCTGTTAAAATGTTCCGCCAGGACGGCAAACGCCGTCCCCGCTATTCATTGCTCGAAGTACCCAGTGGGGTGGTTCCCCGTTTTCTGGTTTTGCCCATGCATATTCATGGTGAAGCGCCGGATACCCTGCAACACACGATCATCCTTCTGGATGATGTGATTCGCTATAACCTGAACAATATTTTCAGTATTCTTTCTTTTGATACCTTTGAGGCCTATACGATTAAAATCACCCGAGATGCTGAATTGACCATCAATGATGCTCTGGATGCTGCAGTGGCGACCAGTTATATGGAAAAGCTCTCTAAAAGCTTAAAAAAGCGCTCAAAGGCTCCTCCCGTTCGTTTTATCTATGACAAAGAAATGCCCCAGGATATGTTGAATATGCTGATGCGCAAACTGAAACTCAAGCAAGATGACAATCTGCAACCGGGGGGGCGTTACCATAATTTCAGTGATTTTATGAAGTTTCCCCGGATTGGCCCTTCAAGTTTTCGTTATCCACAACTCAATGCGCTCAAAAAACATCCAGATTTTGCTGAGAATCTCAGTTTTTTTAAGGTTATTTCCAAAAAAGATGTGGTCTTGCACTATCCCTATCAGCCTTTTACCTATTTCATTGATTTGCTGCGTGAGGCAGCGATCGACCCTGCGGTAGAGTCGATCTCGATTACGCTTTACCGGGCTGCCAAACATTCCAAGATCATCCATGCCCTGATCAATGCTGCCAAAAATGGCAAAAAGGTTACGGCTGTGATCGAGTTACAGGCCCGTTTTGATGAAGAAGCCAATATCCATTGGTCGAATAAGCTGGCTGAAGAAGGGGTGCGGGTGATTTATGGGGTTCCCAATTACAAGGTGCATTCCAAGCTCTGTCTGATTGTTCGCAGAACAGGCAAGCGGCTGGTGCGCTTTGGGCATGTGGGCACAGGCAATTTTAACGAGGATACAGCCCGTCTCTATTCAGACATTGGCTTTTTTACTTCTGATACCCGTATCACCGATGAAATTCAAAAGCTTTTCAATTTCTTTGAAGACAATGTCTATATCGGCACCTATAAGCATCTGCTGGTTTCTCCTGTATTTGTGCGCCGACATTTCGAAACCCTGATAGAGCGTGAAATTCATGCTGCCCGTCAGGGCCGCCCGGCTTATATTGTGGCCAAGACCAATTCCCTGGTCGATCAGGCGATTATCGACAATCTCTACCGCGCTTCCCAGGCAGGGGTGCGTATCTGGCTGATTGTGCGCGGGATGTGTTCCCTGCGGCCTGGGGTGCCGGGTTTGAGTGAAAATATTACGGCGATCAGTGTGATTGATAAATTTTTGGAACATGCCCGGATTTTTGTTTTCTGCAATGGCGGTGCAGAAAAATACTATATTTCATCAGCCGATTGGATGACACGCAATCTTGACCACCGTGTGGAAGCTGCCTGCCCGATTTATGACCCGGAAATTCGCCACCAGTTGCGGGTTTTTCTCAGTCTGCAGCTACGCGACAATACCAAAGCCCGGATTGTAGATGCCCGCCAGACCAATCGATTTCAACCCCGTACAGAAGAAGAGACCCCGCTGCGTTGTCAGGATGCGTTTTTTGAATGGTTGCGCAATGGTACGCTGCCTGAGGGGCCCCGCCCTGAACTTCCCCTGTTTTGGACCGATGTCTGAACCCGTTTGCGAACGAGGTAAAAGGAGAGAGCGATGCTCAAATTTGTAGCGATAGATGTGGGTTCCAATGCCATGCGTCTGGTACTGACCCATGTTTTTGAAGGTGAAACGGGCCCCTCGTTTAAACGTGAGACCCTCTTGCGCGTGCCGGTGCGCCTGGGCGAAGACGTGTTTACCTTGGGACATATTTCCGAATACAAAGCCCATCAACTTTTGAAAGCCATGCAAGCCTTCAGGCACCTGATCGATGTCTTTGAACCCCATGCCTATATGGCCTGTGCCACTTCTGCCATGCGAGATGCTCCCAATGGCCCTGATCTGATTGCCGAAATCCAGGAGCTTGCAGATATTTCCCTGCAGATTATTCAGGGGGGCTTTGAAGCCGAACTGATTTTTGCCAGCCATGTGGCAGAAACCCTCGATCCTCAAAAAAATTATCTCTATATCGATGTGGGCGGAGGCAGCACTGAACTGACGATTTTCTCTGAAGGTCAGCAGGCAGCAGCTGAATCCTTCAATATTGGTACGGTACGCCTGCTCTGTGACCAGGTTCAGCCGAGTGAATGGCAGAGAATGAGCACCTGGATTACCAAGCATTGCCAAACCCCAGGCGATTGGCAGGGAATTGGCAGTGGCGGGAATATCAACAAGCTGTACAAACTTTCAAACCGCAAAGACAAAGCCTATTTAAAGACCAACCACTTGAATTATTGGCTGGGTCTGCTTGAGCCTTTGAGTATCGACCAGCGGATTGAAAAATATGTACTCAAACCAGACAGAGCCGATGTGATTGTGCCGGCTACTCAAATTTATTTGCGGGTGATGCAGGAGGCAAGGCTTGAGCGAATTTATGTTCCCCAGGTGGGTCTGGCCGATGGCATGATTCATTTTCTCTATGAAACCTGGCGGCGTGAGCACGCTGATACCCGGAGTTAAGTATATGCCCGATGAAGATCTTTCTGAAACTGAAGGGATAGAAGCCTGGCAGGAAGACCATTTTGGAGAATTGACCGATCATTTGGGCAGTGAGGTCAGCAGCAGCACAACCACCCACAGCCGCCAACTTTTTGAGCGGGTTTTCGATTTCAAACTGGCGGCAGAATCTGAAGACGTTCGCAAACGAATTACTGTCGATACGTATTTTTTTATTCCCCGCAGTGTGGGGCTCAACCGCGACAATTTCACCCGCAGTCATTTTTATAACTCCCTCAGTTCCTTTTTACGCATTCAAACCTACGAGGGACTGCGGCGTTCTGCGCTCAAAACCGGGTCCTGGAATTTGCCCCATACAGAGGCCTATTTTAAAGCCTATTTTCAGTCGCGTGAGCGCTCCAATCTTGCCCAGTGTGCCATTCAAGAGGTCAAACTCTTCGCCTGTCTGATGGAGAATCAACTCAAAAATTTAAGATTGCAATTGCGTAAAACCTTGAAGCGCAGAGCCGGAAGACTATCTTCGCGGGTAGAATATTTCCAGCGCAAACTTACAGTCTTGCTAGAATTACTTGCCACTTTCCGAACCCTGTACCTTGCGAAAATCAGGGCAGGGGAAGTTTGGGTAGATGAAGAAGTGCGTTTGGCGTTTGTGCTCAGTGATGAGTTTCTCTCCTATCGCCTGGAGTCGATCCTGATCAATTTGAATGAAATCTTGGAATCGGGTAAAAAAATTCAGGAGTGTCAGTTGTTTCAGGCTGAAATTTTGGAGGTGCTTCAAACTGAAATGCAGTACCGGGAAGTGAGCGGCCAGCTGCAAATTCAGGAGATCACCACAGAGTCGATTCAGGAAACCTATTATTACCGGCTGGGCCTGCTGAAAAAATTTGTTTCAGATGTCCTGTATCTGGATATCCGCAATCTGCAGAAAGACAAAGCCTATCGCAATCTGGTGGCTGCTGCAGGGGCTGCCTTGGCGGCAACCTGGGCGGGGCTTGTCGATTTGCAGCGTTTTTACTGGCTGCAGAATATTAACCAGGAAGGACCCGTTCCCACTTCAGATTTTGCGCTGAGATTTTTTCTGATCGTGATTGTGGGGGTTTTCGCCTATATCTTTAAAGATCGGATTAAAGAATTGACCCGAGAATATTTCTACGAGCGCCTGAAACAGTTTTTGCCGGATTATGAATATTCTGTCTTTTATAAGTTTGCCAATCCTGCCAGCCAGTCTGAAATCAAAGTGGCTCAGGCCAAACAGTATATGCGCTATCTGAATAAAGAAGCGCTGCCCGCCGAAATCGCCTATATCCGGGAATGGGGGCACCCCAACAAACTTGAGCCCGAACGCTCTGAAGAAGTGATCCATTTTTCCAAACAGTTGGATTTTGATACAGAAGTTTTGCGCAAGCGCTTTGCGCATATTCGTTTTATTCGCGATATCTCACGCTTTTCAATTGATGAGTTTTTGCTGCGGATAGACGACCCCAATAAAAAACTGCGTTATTTTGATCAAAACAAAGGGGTGGCCACCATGAAGGCCCCCAAGGTTTACCATCTCAATCTGGTTTCACGTTATGCCGTCTGTGAGTATCAAGCGGGGGAATGGTTGCCTGCACGGGTAGATTTTGAACATCTGCGCCTGGTTTTGAATAAAAAAGGGATTATTCGTGTGGAAAAAGTTTTGCCCCACGGTGAATTGGGTTATTTGGAGTCTGTGGCATGAACTATTCGCAATTTTTACAAAGCCTGACGGGTTTGGGTATCTTTCTCTTTTCGCTGCGCTTTTTATCTGAAGCCTTGGGAGATTCACTGAACCGCATGCTCAGACCTTGGCTGAGTAAAGTATTGGCGCGCCCCCTCAATTGTTTTCTCTCGGGTCTGGGGATCACGGCCTTGGTTCAGGCCAGCAGCATTACCGTGATTGCTGCGATGGGCCTGCTCAATACCTATGTCATTTCATTGGAACAGGGCTATATGATTGTTTTGGGGGCCAGTTTAGGCACGACCCTCAAGGCCTGGTTTTACACCCGTTTGGTAGAAAACCATGCCGGTGCGCTCTTGGTGGGTGTTTGCAGTATTGCCTTGCTTTTTATTCATAAAAAAAATCTGCGTATCAAACTTGAAATTGCTATGGCGATTGGTTTTGCCTTTTTAGGCTTGCAAATGTTAACGGCTGCTTTGGCGAGTTATTCCAGCCAGTTTCCTGTGATCAGCTATTTTACCCACCAGTCATCCTTGGGAATCTCCGGTCAGGCCTTGGCTGTGGTGGCTGGTTTAATTCTGGCTTTGATGGTGCAATCCAGTTCAACGGTCGTCTTTCTGATTCTACACTTGGCCACGCAGGGCTTGATTGATTACCCTTCCGGTGTGGCGCTGATTCTGGGGGCGAATCTGGGAACCTCTTTTCAACCTTTTCTAGCGGCCATTGAATACGGCAAAAGTGTGCGCCGTTTGGCCATGTCCTATTTCCTGGTCAAGGCGGGGGGCGTCTTTTTAATTCTTTTGCTCTTTTCACTTTTTTTGATCGGGGTCGATCGGCTGATTCCAGGTGTGCCCAGTGCTGAGCTGGTCTTTCACCTGGCCGGAGCACATTTCTTTTATAATTTTTTCACTGTTTTGGCAGGCTATCTGCTCATGCCCTTTGTGCTCAGATTTGTCTATCTGGTCATTCCGGGACAGGGCAAACAACAGGATTTTTTCCTGAACCCCGTGGTGCGCCGCATGTTGAGACAGTCACCGGATAAATCCTTATTTGAAGTCAATGATCAGCTTCAGAAATTGCTCCAACTCACGATGGGTATCAGTGATCAGATTCTGCTCTCTTTGACTCAAAAAGAACCTGAGGCCCCGCTTTTGGGAGAGCAGGGCTCACGCTTTTTCAGCATTCAAGAGGGCATTTATGAGATTCTGGTGCCTCTCAGCCGTCAGGAATTGCCAGCAGTGAAACATCAGCGTACAGAGATTCTCTTGGAGCAACTCCAAGCCTGTAGTAAATTACACCACCATTGCCAGGATTTTTACGTGGCACTTCATGAGGGATTATTCGTACATGCCTATCGCTTACCTGATGAAATGCGGGATTTGATGCCAGAGTTTCATACCCATTACCACCAGCTTTGGTTGCGCTTTTTCAAAGGCCAGGAACCTGAACCGCTCTTGAGTGAGTTGCGGGATATTTGTCTGCGTCTCGATGAGCGCTTTTTAACCTTTCAACTCGAAGATCATTTTGAAGCCGGCTATTATGCCTGGTTACATCAATCTCTGGCCGAACTCTGGCATTTACTTCACCTGACTTCTGAGTTGTTCACAGAGCACCCGGAATTGCCTGTTATTTAGTTGCCTGGAAGAGACTTTCCTTTACTTTGACCTCGATCCGTTTTTTCTGGCCTGCCCCAGCTGGAAAGGTATCGATCACCAGGGTCTCTGTATTTCCTGGAATCAGAGCCAGCTCATAGGATTTTGCAAAACGGTCTCCGTAGGGACGGGGGGCTCGGCATCAGCTTGAATCTGACTGAGATGTCCGGCCAGGATTGTGGTCTGTTTGAGCTTGGTTGCTCTTGCCATCAGCGGATAAAAGTCACCCAGGCCATCACTGTTATGGTGGCTGACAGTTGGGCCTGGAGTGCAAAAAAATTCATGCCCAGTCACATAAGTTGACTGGGCATGAACATCTTGATAGCTCTCTGGATGTTTTAAAATTTGCTCATGTCACTGAGGCCTGCGGCAAGAATATTGCCTTTTGTATCTAGAAAACAAACCGTGTATTGGTAAGACTTTCCTGTGACAAGCCCTCCCTCATCAAGATACGTTTTACTGGCTTTTTCCAAGGTCGCCAGTCTGATTACGGATTTAAAAATTTTCTCAGGCTCATTTCGGTAAATGGCAATCGATGTTGTTGCAGCCGGGGCCGAGGTCCAGGCCAGATTAAATCCAGTTGATTGAGCCGTGGCCGTGACTTTGCCTTCAAAAACAGGGGCCTCAAAAATCTGCTTCATTTCAAAATCCTTGGCTTGAGTGACCAAGGAATTTATCTGATTGACAAGCGTTTCTTTGGTGATCTGTTGCACATCCATGCCCATCATATAAAACGTATAAAACAATTCAGAATCTGAGAACATTTTTTTTAATAACTCGGTCGGGTTTGAAGCCAGCAGAGTCGTATCGGCGAAACTTTTTTGCATCTGCTCAGAAAAGGGGACTGTGTTTTCTGCAAGGACCAGCAAAGTATAGTGAAGTTCCTCATATTGGCTGGGGGGAGTTTGCTTTCCAAGCCTTTCAATCAAAGTTTGAGCCGCACTTTTCATGGTCTGAAAGGATTGTAAATCTTTGATATTTGGCGAAAATGTGGATTTAACACTCAAATCTGATTTCCCTGTGATCGCCAGAGACAAAGGAGCCCAAACAGAATTGAGAAGTTTGGCGTATTCTTCTTCAGTCATGGGAGCTGAGGTGTTTTCTAACTGGGCTTTTGCCTTTTTTCCAAGGCGTATCACTTCAAACTGAGTATCTACGAACTCCATCGATAGTTTTTGATACTGCTCAAGCGTGATGCCAAGGGATTTATAATAATTTTCCATAATATTGTTAAGATCACTGATACTTGTGATTTTATTGGCTTCAAACTCTTGGCTAATTGCTTGGTACAGCTTGACTTCCCTTTGTAAGCCCTCCTGAAGCTTTTGATTCAGAGACTTGAATTCTTCGGGTACAGACATGCTGCTCAACTCTGCTAGAACTTTTTGGTCTACCTCTAAAATGGTTTTAAAAGCAGTGAGCAAAAGCGTTAACTCAGTGGAGGGTGAAGAGCTAGGGACCGTCTCAGGCGAACCAGAAGGGGAGGCTGAAGGCGCAATCATGGGCGTTGCGGTTGGGGCTGGGCCCATATTGGACGGCATACTGCTGGCTAAGGTTCGTGTATTTTGCACTATTTCTTTTTGATGGGATTGAAAGGCTTGGCTGTACTTCACAATTAAATCATTGTTCTGAGACTTCACTACAGCAGTGGTGGCTTTTGGAGCAGTTGATTCAACCGGCTTTGCAAGGGGGGGTTCAGCATTTGACTTTGAAGATTCTTTGCTTTGCACCCCCTCTTGCGAAGTGTTTGAAGCCTTTATTTTTGAGGCTGGAGGTTCCGATTGTGGCGTTGTCAGGCTCGGTGGGGCTGTTTGACAGGCTGCAAGTAAGAAGATTGTAGCAGCCAGGCGGGAAAAATAATTTTTTTTCATAATCAAAACCTTTACTTATTTGTAAATTATTTATTGAGTATATCACAGGGAAATTGATTTGCAAGAGGGGGAAAATGGATACTTTCGAATTATCCGATGAATAATCTTATATATCTTTGAATGTATGGTTTTTATTTATACAATTCAAGAAATGAACCCATCTATTCAAATTTCATTCTGGATTTGCTCAACTAAATGAATTTATCTCTAGGGTAACGATGACAGTATTATATTACAAAACAAATCAATATTTGGCAATACTGGCTTGTACTTTGTTTTTAAATATAAAAGAATGATTAAATTTGTCTTTTTTACGTATTTTAAACGTCACAATGTCATAAATGCACCTTGAAATAAGCAATACTCAGAAAAATGATTCTCAAATTTGTTTTCACCTGTCTGGGTTTCTTCTCTACCCATGCGCCTTTATTGCGCACCCCCTGACAAAGACCCCATTCCCAGCAGTATTGCCAAAAAAACTGAATAGAGCTTCTTACACTTAAAGTCCAAACCAAAAGGAAAAGACCCTTTCGGATCTTTTCCAACTTTGATGAAATTGTTCGCTTAGGTCGCTAAATCTAATTAAAACACCATGATTTCCTTTTGCAGACGGCAATCAAAAACCACTTGCTCAGTGATTTTATCTCTGCTTGTTGAACAGCCAGAAGGTTGTGTTTGGGCCATCTGAATAGCGTGTTTCAGCTCGTCTGCGTCAGTTGCAAAGAAGGCACCGTCTAGAAATCCCCAGATAAAATTAATCAAATACAATATTCCCGAGATCATGATTCCAAGCGTTGGAAAGACCAAGGCCCCGTATCCCAAACTCATAAAAGGAATCATCAACAAAACTCCCAGAACCAAAGGCAGCAGTGCAAAAAATCCTGTTGAAAGAAAGTGGGAAAAACCCTTTTCATATTTTCCTCTTAAAAAATAGGCAATGCTGGGCAGAATGGGCAGAATTAAGGCACTCCAGAGCGCGACTATTTGAAATGGATTTGTAAAGTTACCCATTACGAGTAAGGTAATATCTGTGCCATAAAAGATCAGATGTGATATTCCCCCTGAGACCATTACAAAATCATTAAAGGGATCCTTTCCCATGATATTTGGCACTGGGTGGAGGGTCAGCGTCTGATAAAGATCTGGTGCAGCCAAATCAGGGGCGCTATGGTTTAAATGGTAAACCTGGGGTGTTGATTCATTTGCCTGGATCTGGGCCCAAACTGGAGCTTGGTAGATTGAGGCATAGGCAACCAAAAGGCACAGGATCAGAAATGATCTCATAATCGTCCTCAGTTTTGCGTTTTACTGTCATTATATCAAGGTTGTCAAACCACTTTGATTTCCAAATTCTTGACAAATACAGCGGAAGGGCGCATCTTGAGGGAATGATTTTGATGGAGCCGACAGGAGGTCGCTGTGCATGCTGTTTCGGAAAATGTCTTTGCAAATGCTGGTTTGTTGCTGTCTGTTTTTGCATATGGGCTTCAATCGGCCAGCTTTCGGGCATGGCATACCAGGGCAACCAGAAATTCAGATTCCAATTGAAATTTTTGAAAAATATTATCACCTTCCCTTTTTTGATATTTTGGAACATTTGGGGCCTCCCAGTGCCCATTATCATTATCAAGGAGATGAGTACTGGCTCTATGAAAAACCCTTAAAGACAGACAGTTCAGGCTTTGAAACTTGGCCGGAAATTCGCATTAAAAAAGGCAGGGGGGTTCAGGTCAATTGGCTGCCCCTCAAAATTTTGCACCCATCGATTGAAATTGCGAAGTCTTTTGGTGAATGGACTCCTCCCCATGAAATCCGCGAGAAAAAGTTTTTTCTCAAGGATACGCAACTGAAGGGAATCTCCAAGGCCAAAGTGCTCAAAAAATTGGGTGAACCCGATTGCCGCAGAGTGTTTCAAGGCATTGAAATTTGGGAGTATGGGAAAGTCAGACTCTCAGCCAAGAACCCCAAGCAGCTGACCCTTTTAATTGAATTTAAGGGCTCACGGGTGACCCGCTCACTGGGGGCCTGAACCTTTTTTGATTGGATTCTCATGCTGTCTCAGGCAGAAAGATGAATGCTCTTGCCCTTTTCTCTTGGCTTGCGGCCCCTTCTCAGAATCCAGTACACTGAGTTTCAGCGAATGCCTTTCAGAAAGTGAAACCCATGGCACAACAATATATTTTTCAAACCTATAAACTGACTAAAATTGTTCCTCCCAATAACCGTGAAGTACTCAAGGATATTACCCTGAGCTTTTTTCCTGGCGCTAAAATTGGCGTAATTGGCCACAATGGGGCGGGTAAATCGACGCTGCTCAAAATTATGGCCGGTCTTGATGATAATTTTCAGGGCGAAGCCCGGATTACCCCTGGTTTTACCGCCGGATATCTGCCCCAGGAACCCCATCTCGACCCCGAGAAAGATGTGCGTGGCAATGTCGAAGACGGCGTGGCGCATACCCGTGATTTGCTCAAACGCTTTGAAGAACTGAGCATGAATTATTCTGAAGAGACAGCCGATGAATTTGCACGGGTTCAAGATGCGATTGAAGCTGTAGATGGCTGGAATCTTGAGACCACCCTGGATATGGCGATGGAAGCTTTGCGCTGCCCACCGGGTGATTGGAAAGTTGAGAACCTCTCTGGGGGCGAGCGCCGCCGTGTGGCCCTGGCCCGTTTGCTTTTACAAGCGCCTGATCTCTTGCTTTTGGATGAGCCCACCAACCACTTGGATGCCGAAAGTGTGGCTTGGCTTGAAACCCACTTAAAGAGCTATAAAGGCACAGTGATTGTCGTGACCCACGATCGCTATTTCCTCGACAATGTCACCGATTGGATTCTTGAGCTTGAATCAGGTCGTTCCTATCCTTGGGAGGGCAATTATTCTTCCTGGCTTGAGCAGAAAGAACAACGTCTGGCCAATGAGCAAAAGCAAACCGAAGTGCGCCGCAAAACCTTGCAACAGGAATTGGAATGGGTGCGCATGACGCCCAAGGCCAAACACGCCAAAAGCAAAGCGCGTCTCAGTTCCTATGAAAAACTCTTGGCAGAAGATCAGGAACTCAAGGTGGATGCCGTTGAAATCTATATTCCCTCAGGTGAACGCCTGGGCAATGTGGTGGTGGAAGCCCAAAACCTGACCAAGGCCTTTGATGATAAATTGCTGTTTGAAAATTTTACCTTTCAGCTTCCCCCTGCTGGGATTGTCGGTGTGATTGGCCCCAACGGGGCAGGTAAAACCACGCTGTTTAAACTGATTACCGGACAGGAACAGCCCGACACTGGCTCTCTCCGAGTCGGGGATTCGGTTGAGTTGGGCTATGTCGATCAAAACCGCGATGCCTTGAATGCCGATAAATCTGTCTACGACGAGATTTCTGAAGGTTACGAATTTGTGCAGTTGGGCAAAAAAGAAGTCAATGCCCGGGCCTATGTTGCGAAATTCAATTTCCGTGGCACCGACCAACAGAAAAAAGTGGGACTCTTGTCTGGCGGCGAACGCAACCGCGTGCACATGGCCAAGCTTTTGAAAAAAGGGGGCAATCTGTTGCTTTTAGACGAACCGACCAACGATTTGGACGTGGATACCCTGCGTGCCTTGGAGTCGGCTCTGAACAAATTCCCCGGTTGTGCGATGGTGATCAGCCATGATCGCTGGTTCTTGAACCGTGTGGCCACCCATATTATGGCCTTTGAAGGGGATTCTCAGGTTGTCTTTTTTGAAGGCACTTTTGAAGAATATGAAGAAGACCGCCACCGCCGTTTGGGGGCCGATGCCGACCAACCCCATCGCCTCAAATACAAACCGATGAGTAAAAAGTAAAACTGATCTAGATCAAGTTTTTACTTGTGATACGTCATAGGGACTTGCTTTGCGCGAATATACCATAGGGGGTAATAAACCCCGTGAGGTAAGTCCCTATGAAACGTCAACTTCTTATGAGTGCCTTAAGTGCCCTCTTGGTTTTCGGTGCTGTTCATCTGCCAGCGCAAGCCATGAGTGCTCAAGACACTGTATTTTCAACCCCTCAGACTGAATTCAGTGCTTTAAGTTCTGAGCCGCTCACGCTTCCCAAACAGGAACTGATTTCTTTCAGCGCAGCAGCAGCCATGGATCATGGCACCACAATTTTTGGTCTGCCTGTCAATGAAGGCCCGATTGATCGCGTGATTCGTGGCGTGGTTGCAGTGGGACTGATCGGCACAGGAATTTATGGCCTGAGTACCAACGCCTTTGGCGCCAATACAGCGGCGATCAGCTGGAGCATGATTGGGGTGGGTGTGATTCCTACCGCCACAGCCGCTACAGGTTATTGTCCTCTCTATCAACTCTTTGGCGTTGATTATACCTTCTAACTCTGCCTGAACTCAGCGAACTTCCCAAATTGTACTTGGGAAGTTTTTTCTTGTTTTGAGAGGCTTGAATCTCGCTCTCAACTGTGTTTCAATACAGTTTAATCCCAATTTCTGAGGCCCTTTTTATGCGTAAAATCTGGTTGTCTATGTTTTCTGCTGGTTTGGCTCTTGTAGGCTGTGCTTCAGGCACTGCCCTTTTAAACAACCATTCTCTGCAACCCATTTTACGTGCCCAGAATCAAGGGGCTGCACCCGTCAGAGCGGAACAGGCTCTCGATAAAGCTCGGATGCAGGCTTTGGCCTCGGTTTTAACAGGTCAGAAACCCATGCCGGATGGCACCCTGATTCCTGAACGGGGAACGACCCAGGGCCGTGATTTGACCCGCAAATTCATTCTTTCTGTGCTTGAAGGCTATGGTTACAAACCCGAATTGCATGCCTACCGCAGCAGCGGAAAAAATATTCTGGTCCGTCTCATGGCGGATCAACCCAGCGATGAATATGTCCTGATCGGTGCCCATATGGATTCTGTTCGCAATGCAGGGGCCGACGACAATAACTCAGGTTCTGTAGCCGTATTGGAAGCTGCGCGGGTGCTGAAAGATCTGCCCGGTCGCAAAGTGAATCTAATTTTCGCTTGGTTTGACGAAGAAGAATTGGGCTTGGTGGGCAGCCATTATCTGGCCCGTGATTTCAAAAAGCAGGGCTTAAAACTTAGCTCCGTGCATACCTTGGACATGGTGGGCTGGGATTCCGATCAGGATCGCGTGATTGAAATAGAGCAGCCTGACGGCCCGCTTTGGGATTATTACCAGATGGTGAACAAGGCGCATCAACTCAATCTTCCCCTCAGTCGAACCAGTTCAGGCGATACGGATCATGTGGCTTTCCGCCAGGAAGGTTTTACTTCTGTCGGTCTGTGTGAAGAGTGGGTGGGCGGCGATACCACTCCCTATTACCACCGCAAAACCGATGTCTATACCAGCGTTAATTTTGACTATCTCTTCAAGGTCAGTCAATTGGCTGTGGCAGTGGTTTCCGATTTGGTACGGGCTGTGCCAGCACCGTTGGTTCAGACACGTGTTCCACATGATCGTTTCCCCGGTCGGGCAAGACCCTTTCATGCCTCATACGATGAATTTCAACCTTAATTGTTGCAATTTGTAAATTTTAAAATCATTCTGGTTTTCGTCACGTCCTAAATGCGCGCGGATCGGCTATGATGTATTTATTCATGTCTTGCTGAAAAATACACAGGTGAACCATGCAACCCACCATCCTGATTGGCGATGTCCACGGATGTCTGGATGAACTCAGGCTACTTTGGTCCCGGCTGCCTTTAACCAAGGAGACCCGGATCATCTTTTTGGGCGATCTGATTGATCGGGGCCCAGATTCTGTTGGCGTGCTTGAGTTTGTGGAAGAACAAAGCACCCGATACCCTTTCCTGACTCTTTTGCTTGGCAACCATGAGCTCAAGGCGATTGCCCATTATTATCATGGCGATCCCTCCCAGGTCTGTTTAAAAGAACGCCATATTCACTTTTTGGAAACGGCTTTGCCTTATTTTTCTTTTGAAAATGGGAAATACCTTGCTGTTCATGGCGGCATTTATCCCGCCTTCTGGAACCAATACAGCCAATTGCCGCCTGTGGCTTCCCGAGACCTGTGGGATGCCCGTCTGCTTCAGGCTGTTGAACGCTTTTGCTTTTGCAGGTATGTTGACGCCAAGGGCTACCCGGTTCCACTGGGCAAGCAAAGCTCGCAGGATGATTATTGGGCAGATATTTATCCCGGCCATTACGGTACCGTTTTCTTTGGGCACCAGCCCTTTTTTAAAGGCCCCACCCTCTTTCCCCATGCGATTGCGCTCGACAATGGCTGTGCTTTTGGGGGGGAATTGAGCGCTGCTATTCTGGATGAAGATGCCAAGGTTCGGTTTCTTTCAGTAAAAGCCCTCAGGGCTTATAGCCCTTATATCAACTACGGGAACCGGATTGCCTCTTACCAACGCGAAAGTTTAAAAATCCCCCATCTTTCCTTTGGTTAGACGCATCCTGGTATACTGACAAAAAAACCGGGAGTTTGCTATGTTGATCCACCGGCCCCGTCGTCTGCGTCACAGCGCGCATATCCGCAATATGGTGCGTGAGCACCGCCTTTCTGTCGATGACTTTATTTACCCGCTTTTCGTCGATGAAAACCTCGTTGATGATTCCCAAGCGATTGGATCGATGCCGGGCATTGTACGTCACAGTTTGAATACCTTGAAGTGGGAACTTGAAGACTTACAGGAATTGGGGGTCAGGAATCTTTTGCTCTTTGGCATTCCCGCCAGCAAAGACGCCCATGCGTCTCAAGCCCATGCCGAAGAAGGGATTGTTCAAAAAACCCTGCATCAGATTCGCAAAGACTATGCCGATACTTTTTACCTGATCACCGATGTCTGTAACTGTGAATATACCGATCATGGCCATTGTGGCATTATTGTCAATCAGGATGTAGACAATGATCAAACCTTGGATTTACTTTCCCGTACAGCGCTTTCCCATGCCCGTGCAGGTGCAGATATGGTGGCCCCCTCTGATATGATGGATGGCCGGATCGGCCATATGCGTGCCAGCCTGGATCAGGCAGGTTTTCAGAATCTGCCAATTATGGCCTATTCTGCTAAATTTGCTTCAGCCTATTACGGGCCTTTTCGCGAGGCAGCGGATTCAGCTCCGCAATTTGGAGACCGCCGTTCCTATCAGATGGATCCCCCCAATGGACGTGAAGCCCTGCGTGAAATTTCGCTGGATCTGGAAGAGGGAGCAGATATTGTCATGGTCAAGCCAGGTTTGGCCTACCTCGATTTGGTATGGCAGGCCAAACAGATTTCTGATGTGCCCGTCGCACTCTACAATGTGTCTGGCGAATACAGCATGGTCAAGGCTGCTGCTGAAAAAGGCTGGATTGATGAAAAGAAAATTGTACTTGAAACCTTTTACAGCTTCAAGCGTGCAGGGGCCGATCTGATTATTTCCTATCATAGCAAAGAAGTCGCAGCTTGGCTGAAAGACGGTCTTGTTTAGACGCTCAGTTGCTCCAGCGCTTCCTGGATTTCGGGGTCTTCGGGATCCAGGCTCTGCGCTTGCTGAAATACTTTTCGGGCCTCCTCAGTCTGATCGGTTTCGAGGTAACAGAGCCCCAGATTATAGAGCGCAATACTGGCTGCACCATATTTCTCAATGCTTTCAAGATAATGGGGAATGGCCGCTGGGTAAGATTCCAGCAAGCGACAGGTTTCTGCTCTTAAAATTGCAAAATTAAAGAGTTCAAAACAGTCATTGTGGGCAGTATTTAAGATTTCCCAAGCGGGAAGATAATCTTCCTGCTGAAGCATGCAAACTGCCAAAAGATAGAGCAGGCTGGCGTCTCCCGGCCGAATTCTCAAGGCCCGAATCAGGCAGCGACGGGCCTGTTCATGCAAGCCCGATTTAAGCAGATGGTGGCCAGCTTCTAAGAGGGTATGGCTTTCTTCATTGCGATTGGTTTGTTCAAATTTCCGCTCAAAGATCTCAACCCAGGCGGCCTGGGGCTGGGGGTGTTTTTGAGCAGCCAAGGTTTGCAGAGCGTAGATTTCATCCTGGGTACTTCTGACCTGATAGCCTCGCTTTTGAAAAAGAGCCTCCAACAAAGGGGTGTTGACCGGATGGGACAAGCTCTCGCCATGGTGGCTGGCTTCTTCTTTGTGAATTTCCTGCATCCAGGCTTTTCCGGCATAGGCCTTGTCTGAGATGATCCACAGGCCACCCGGTTGGAGTTGGGCAGAGAGGGCATCGACCAAGTGAATCGCATCGCAGGGGTAACCCACAGTAGCGCGCTCAAAGGCCTGCGTGAGCATGAGCAGAGCTTCTTGATCCTTGGGTTGTCTGAGATAGTTTTCCAAATCAATTTCAAGCAGCCCCTCGCGGCGAATCAGACGATGGGGGGGGAAATCCAGGTGGCTGAAAAAGGGTTCCAAAACGAGCTGCGAGAGGGTCTCGCTTAAGTTTTGCGTGTCTGCTTGGGGGTCAATCAAGCCGGCCTTGAGCAGATGTTTTCTCCAATTTTCTGTCATCTGAATTTCCAGGGCTTGATTTAGGCTTGGATAGTCTTCAAACCAGGTTGTCTCTCCTGTGAGCAATTGTGTTTGCATTTCGCCCTGTACTGTTTCAAGGGCTTTAAAATAGCCCACTTGAGGGTGGTCATGGGCCAAATGACTCAACCAATTTCTCGTTTTGAGTGCTTCTGCCAGACTTTGAAGCAAGGCTTGAATTTCATGGGGTTCGTTGAGTTCGGTTTCAATTTGAATCTGTTTTTCGTGCCAGCGTGTCGCGTTTTTATACAAAACAGCAGTGGGCAAGGTACTGAAATGGTAGTTGCTGATGATGACTGAAAAGAAGCGTTCTGAGAGCGGGAGTATCTTCTGATCCAGCGTTTCAAACCACTCAGGTTTTTGAGCGTCAAAGTGCAGAAGTTTTAACTGACCTGATTCGAGCCAAGGCTGAACGACAGCCTGTTTTTTTATCCATTGCAGAGTATTTTTTGAAAGATCCGTCAACCAGTATTCAAGTTCGAGCTCTGTATCTGCAAAAGCTTGAAGCAATTGGAGCGCAAAAAGGCCCAAGCCTGCCCCCAACTCCAAGATACGAAGGGGGCCTTGCTGGGGAGATTCAGAGACCAAAGCCTGAATTAAAGATTGAATCTGCGCAATGAATGCTGGATTGGAGGTGATATTATAGGGCACGTCCTGAGATAAAAAAACTTCAGCCCCTTGGCGCAGATAATAGTTTTTATGGATTTCCCATTCACGAGAAAATTGACTGGGAGTCGACTTTTGCAAGATCACCCGCATGATGTGATAAGGTCCTTCAAGATATTTCAGATATTTAGCTTAGCAGATTATATCTGAGTTCTAAGGATCCTGGCGACCTTTGGCATTGAATTGAATCGCTGTGAGTTGATTAAGATTGCTGTTGGCATTGGCGTTGCTGTTGGCATTGGCATTGCTGTTGGCATTGGCGTTGCTGTTGGCATTGGCGTTGCTGTTGGCATTTTGGGCTTTTGTTTCTAAAATGTCTGAAACCTCAGCAAGGGTTTCTAATTTTTTGCCTTTGTTTTTTTTATCTTTCAAGACAGCTTTCAAGACAGCTTCAATTTCAAGAATATCGGCGGAGGTGTTTAACCCATCCCAGAGTGCTTCGCTTAGCTCTGATCGCTTCAAAAGTCCTTTGTTCATTTTCTTTTGAAGTAAGAGAACTTTGGCTGTACTATGCAAGCGCATGGCTTCTTTGAGGTGCTGCGTTTTTCCTTTTTCCAGTTTGGGAATCCAGGTTTTTAAACTGAATCCGGAATCTTCAGAAATGATTTCCAAAATTTGATTATCTCCAGCAGGAACAGAAGGCAAAATAAACTGAATTTGAACAAGATCTGAAAATTGACTTTGCTTAACGATCTGAAGGGGAATTTCTTTGCCTTCTAAAAAGGCTTTTAGGCCCTTTGCTTTAGATTCTGATTGTACCGCAAATCCCACCAGCTCAGGTAACCAGATTTCAAGCGCATCTTTTGGAATTTCGAAAAGCCCAGAGAGGGCCGTTGCAGCTTCAAGATTTGTGGGAACATCAGGATTCAGGCGATCGCCTTTGCTTCCCGGACGTATTGCTGGCGTTTCTGTTTGCACGGGGATCATCACATTGTTTGAAACAGGTGTTATCCCAGTGGGCTCAGTTGGAACCAGTTCCCCTTTTGAACCGGGGCGAATGGCCGTATTTGCGGGAGTGAGCGGCGCAATATCTCCCTTGCTTCCAGGCCTAATTTCACTGTTCAGTGAAACCTGGGGATTGGATGGATTGATCGATAAATTGGGCAATCCTGACTGGCAGGCTGTTAAGCTCAAGACGATTAAACTGAGACTGACACGCTTCATTTTAGCTTTCATCGGAACCCCGCAGATAATCTTTACTCATCAAACCACAAAACTCAGGATTTTTGGAAGTCCTTAAAAGTTTTAAATCTGGGTCAATCGGAGCTTCAGTTAAGGTTTTATTTGATGGGTCATTGCTTTCAATAGCTTTCTGGAGTGAATTCAAGGCTTGAATCAAATATTTCTCTCTTTCAGGCTCGCCTGGATTTTCAACTTGGATTTTTTGACAGAAATGACAGGCTTTGAGATAGTGAATCAACCAATAATGGGGAGCACAGGATTCAATTAAATTGAGCTGAAACCAAGCTTCAGGAAAGCGACCTGATTTGGTGAGTGCGTAGCCAAGAAAGCTGGTCGACTGCAACAAATTGGCATAGCCCAGTTCATGTTTATCTTCTGAACAGATCACCTGTTGAAAACCTGAAATACACCGCTGCCAAAACTCATGCGCGAGTGTTTCATCTTCTTGAATATACGCCATGCTGAAACAGGCGCGGGCATATTCATCCAAAATATAAACATCTTCCGGAACCAGGGCCAAGGCTTCCTGGTAAATTTCAATCGCTTGATTCAAAGCGATCATTGCCGTTTCAAAATATTTTTTACTTTTCTTGGGGTGTTTTTCTTCGTGGGTGTATTTTAAGTCTAGAAAATATTCCCCTTTACAAAAGTTCATGACCCCGTAACTCAAGAGTAAATCTGAAAGTTGAATATTTTCATCGTTTTCAAAATGTTGACTTTTAAAATATTGAAGGGCGGAGGACTGGTATTCGATCGCCGTATCATATTCTTTTTTTGCCAGAGCCAAGGCAGCGAAAAGAGATTGCAGTTGAATTTGATTGTCAAATAATGCAATGCCCTCTTGAATTTTCTTTTCAGCATCTTCAATCCGATCGGTCCGTATCAAGACCATGACCAGACCAATAAACAGCTTAAACTGCTGGGGATTTTCATTCAACGCTTTTTCATACAGGCTTATGATATCTTCGTTGCCATTCGTTTGACGGTATTGCGCTGGTGCAAAGCCAGCGCTGATCAGAAATTCATCTTTTTCAGTCTGGGAGCCATCTTTAAATAATGTTTCAGCAAGTCGATCTACAAATTCACGCGAGGGATTCCGTTCGCCAGATTCTAGCCTGCAGATATAGGCGGGCGATACCCCGGTTAAATCTGCGAGTGCCTTCATTGACAACTTATGCTTTTTCCGCAGGCGTGAAATTTTATGCCCAAGTGAAGCTTTTATTTTTGATTGTAAATTTGGACCCAGTTCGTTCGATTGTTCTACCATTTATTCACTATACCCTTAGAACTTTACTCCCACATCCAACTTGCGCTTGGACAACTTCTTTATTTATTATTCCCCGAAAGCTTCAAATAATAAACCCTCTCAAAAAAACATTGACTTTTTGTCAATGTTTAGTTTAAGATATTTCTTAAGCCTGCTCTGCAGGTAGATAGTGAACAATCTATACCCTACTATCTGGATTACACCCTTATTCCTCTGATTCTTCAGAGGAATTTTTCTTTTTTATTTTGACAATTTGGTAATCCCTGATTTTGCTGAGTTCTATTTAGAAATTTGCAAGACGAAGTTTGCTAAAAACGGCTTCCTATCAGCCTCTCAAATAAAATTAACGTATTTTGAAAAGTTTCTCAAAATATTTTCAAGCTTCAGGAATTTGCAATAATATTTACTTGATTTTTACAAGTGTGTAAGTTTAAATATTGCGAAATGTTAAGTTGTGGTTTTAAAAGCGAACCAAAGCCAAGCCGCCCGTGTGTCCTGCGCCTGCAGCCACCAGACAAACAGTATGTCCTGGTTGGAGAATTCCCTGTTCCCAATAATGTGACAGACAGATCGGGATCGATGCTGAAGAGGTATTGCCTGTGGATTGAATGGTCATCAAAACTTTTTCAAGCGGCAGAGTCAAACGTCGGGCAACTTCTTTGAGAATATGCAGATTGGCTTGATGGGGAACCAGAAAATCCAGATCCGATAGCTCACAATTCAGGGTTTTTAAAAATTCTTGGGTATAGGCACTCATGCCTTCGACCACTTCAAAGAAGATTTTTTCCCCGTTTTCCATGCGGATAAAATGTTCGCGTCGTTCAAGCGTTTCCTGACGGGTTGGGTTTCTGCTGCCCCCGGCAGGAATATGGACAGAATAATAGCCTCTGCCATCAGCCAAAAGTCGAATGCCTTTAACCCCCTTGCCCGTTTCAACGGGCCCAATCACCGCTGCGCCAGCCCCATCCCCAAAAATGGGAAAGGTAGCAGGATCCTTGGGATCGGTAAAACGAGAGCGAATTTCTGCGGAAATTAAAAGCACATTGCGAGCGCCCGTCAAAACGTAACGGGTAGCAAGATCCAAGCCATAGAGAAACCCACTGCAGGCGGCAGAAATATCCAGACTGGGGCAAAGCGTTTCACTGATTCCCAGTCCAGCTTGAACGGCACAGGCCGTTGAGGGATTGGGATGATCAGGGGAAATGGTGGACAAGAGGATCAAATCAATCTCATCTGCCGAAATTTGAGCTGAGGCAAGCGCTTTGTGGGCCGCTGCAATTGCAAGATCAGAAGTTGCCTGTGAGGCAGCGGCTCTGTGACGGGATTCAACTCCGATTCTGCGACGTATCCAGGCGTCATCAATGGGCAGTGGATGCTCATTTAAAAGGGTTTGATTGCTGACCTGTTCCTCAGGAAGATAATGTCCGAGTCCCTTGATACCAATGGGGGTGTGCGGTATGAGCAACATGGTTTAACTAAAAAAACCAAGAATTTTCCAGATTTCGGTATCTGGATCTTTGTGCATGATCAGCAAGACTTTCTCTTCGGCAAGCCCTTGGGGCGTGGTGATCTGAATGTCTGCCAAGGCATAAAACATCTTGTGGTATTTGAGTTCCATCAGGCGATTCCAAACCTGCATATTCAGAGAGGGAATATCTGCGGGTTGCAGAATTTTAAGGGTTTGAATCTGATAGGGCAAGGTGGTTTTTAGCGCGAAAATTTTTGAGAGGGCTTCCCGCCATTCTTCTGGGTAGATCAAGACTCCCCCATCGTCCATATAAAAGGGATAGCCACTTAAATTCAAAATCTGATCCTGATTTTTGCTGTAATAGGCAGAAATGAACTGACGGGCCGTCATTTCCATTCTTCCCTTTTCATTGGCCAGGTCGAAGAGATGAACAGGGGCTTCTTTTCTCTGGGCGGCACAACTGTTGAGAGATAAGGCCAAAACGATTAGACACAGGGGTTTTACCATGCGTTTCATGACTTTCATTCCTCCTCTAAGGTTTGAATCAACTTTAATTCTTCAGGTTTTAAAGTTTCAAGTTTCAATAAATCCGGTCGGTATTTCCAAGTGGCAATGATTTGTTGTCTGCGACGCCATTTGGCAATTTCAGCATGGTTGCCATTCAAAAGCACTTCGGGCACAGTCCAGTCTCGATATTTTGCGGGTCGGGTATAGTGGGGGCAATCCAGTAAATCGTCCATAAAGGAATCCTGTTCAATTGAATCAGAACAGCCGACAACACCTGGAATCAAGCGCACGATCGCATCTGCCATGACCAGGGCCGCTGGCTCGCCACCGGTGAGTACATAGCTTCCAATTGAAAAAAAATGAGTACAGAGGTTTTCTTGAACCCGTTCATCAATGCCCTCATAGTGTCCACAGAGAAAGACCACGCGTGGCAATTTGGCAAGAGCCAGGGCATCTGACTGCTGAAAGAGCCTGGCTCTGGGAGTGGTTAAAATCACAGGGGTATTTTCAGGCAAATGGAGGGTTTCAAACATCTCAAAGATCGGTTCTGGTTTGAGTACCATACCGGGCCCGCCCCCAAAAGGGCGATCATCGACCGTGCGATGTTTGTCTCTGCTCCAGTCGCGAATATTGTGAAGATGGTAGCTGGCATTTCCCTGTTCAGCGGCACGTTTAAGAATGCTGGAATGAAGGGGGCCGCTGAAAAAATCAGGAAAGAGCGTGCAGAAATCCAGATGCAGGGGCATCAGGTCAATTTGTTCCTGTTTTGGGTAAACCACTCAGCCATGGCTTCACCGTGGGTCTCTAAACGCGAGGAGAGATAGTGGTAGGCCAAAGCAGCAACGATCGCGATCACCAATCCCCCGCCTGTGGCGAAAAGAGCTTCTGAAATCCCCCCAGAAAGATCGGCAAGTGGGTTTTTGGGCTTGCTGGCAGCGACCGTCGAAAAAATACGAATCATGCCTGCGACAGTGCCCAAAAGACCCAAGAGGGGAGCAATCGAGGCCATTAAATTGAGCCAATTGATACGGCGTTCAAAACGGTTATACACGCGGTCAAGCACGCGCTTTTGCTCTTCTTCAGTGGATTGCAGGCTGCTGCGCAGATGGGTCACCATGCGCGAGACCATGTCCATGCCTCGGATTGATTTGACCTGGGTGGGATTCAATTGCAGTTTTTTTAAGCGGCGGCCCGAAAGAAAACTTAACCAGAGCTGTTCAAGCACCAGGGCGCCTGTCAGCAGAGAGGCAAGAATCAGGGGAATGGTAAACCCGCCACCGAGTTCAATCAGGGCAAATAAACTACTAAATGCGGATGCAATATTCATGGTTAGCGTGATCAAGTCCTTGGTGAAAAGCCTGCTCTCATTTGGCAGGTTTTTAGTACTGTGGGTATTTTACACTTCCCACCGCTTGATGCACAGGATTAGGGTCTGAGACAGGCTTTTTCTGGTGGCTGGTTACAATTTTATGCCCCGCAGGCGTTCACTTTTTCTCTGCGTCTGCTGCGAAGGCATATGCTATACTGCGGGGTGGATTAAGGCCGGTTGAAAGACCTGCTTATACTCCACTTTCTGGTAAATTCAATTCTCTACGGAATGAGGTATTCCAACCTATGACCCAGACGATCAGTACCCCTCAACAATATCAGCTTTTTATCAAAGGTGAAGAAGTGTCTCCCCTTTCTGAGCAAACCTTCGAAACCTATAATCCCGCCACCGGCGAAGTGATCGCCAAGGTGGCCCAAGCGGGCCCTGAAGATGTGGACCGTGCCGTAAAAGCTGCCCGAGAGGCCCATGAATCTGGGGTCTGGAGAAACAAACCTGCCGCTGAACGCAGTATTATTCTCAACAAGATTGCCGATTTAATCCAGGAAAATCTGGCTGAATTGGCTGCCCTTGAAACCCAAAACAATGGCAAACCGATCAATGAAAGTACCTTTATTGACCTGCCGATGTCGATCGATACCTTCCGTTATTATGCAGCTGCAGCCCGGATGTTGGGTGGGCAGGCGATTCCTGTACCGGGTGCCTTGACCTATACCCTGAAAGAGCCGGTGGGCGTCTGCGGGCAGATTATTCCCTGGAATTTTCCAATCATGATGGCGGCCTGGAAAATGGCTCCCGCCTTGGCAGCTGGCAATACCATCGTTTTGAAACCGGCTGAACAGACCCCCTTAACCGCTCTGCGTCTGGCTGAACTTTTCAAGCAGGCGGGTGTGCCCGATGGTGTGGTCAATGTGATTACGGGAGACGGCTCCACCGGTGAAGCCCTGGTCAAGCATCCTGGGGTCGATAAAATTGCCTTTACAGGTTCTACTGAAGTGGGCCGAAAAGTTATGATCAATGCCGCTGGCAGCCTGAAACGGGTTTCGCTTGAACTGGGCGGAAAATCTCCCAATGTGGTTTTTGAAGACGCCAATCTTGAACAGGCCGTCAATGGCGCGCTTTTTGCGATCTATTTTAATCAAGGTCAAATCTGCACAGCGGGTTCCCGCCTGTTTGTACAAGATTCAATCTACGATAGCTTTGTTGAAAAACTGGTGGCCAAACTGGCGCAACTGCGTGTCGGCGATCCCACCCAAAACACCACCCAAATTGGGGCATTGGTCTCTCAGGAGCAATTTGATAAAGTCAAAGACTATATCGAAATTGGCAAATCTGAAGGCGCAAAACTGGCCTTTGGTGGCCAGGATTTACAAGCTGAGAAAAAGGGTTTCTTTGTACAACCCACGGTCTTCACAGATGTTGACAATAATATGCGGATTGCCCAAGAAGAGATTTTTGGCCCAGTGCTTTCAGTGATTCGTTTCAAGGATGACGCTGAAGCTGCCCGTCTGGTCAATGAAATTCCCTATGGACTGGTTTCTGCAATCTGGACCGAAAACGTGCGCCGCGCCCATAATTTTGCCCGCATGATTCAAGCCGGCTATGTCTGGATCAATACCTACAATATTCTGCCGATTGAAGCACCCTTTGGGGGCTATAAACAGAGCGGTTTTGGGCGTGAATTGGGCTATGGCGCACTGGATATGTATACCGAAACCAAAAACGTCTATGTGGAATTGAATGAAGCCTCTCCGATTACCGGCTGGTATGGGGTTTGAGCGAAAATGACTGAATTGAAAAAAACGGCTTTGCACCCGGTTCATTGTGAACTGGGGGCCCGCATGGTAGATTTTGGCGGCTGGGATATGCCGGTTCAGTACAGTTCAATTTCTGAAGAGCATCAAGCGGTTCGCCAAAGATTGGGAATTTTTGATGTTTCGCATATGGGCACTTTCCGGGCTTCTGGCCCGGAGGCCCTGGAATGGCTGGAAAGCCTGGTTCCCAACCGGGTCAGTGCCTTGGTGCCTGGCAAAGCACTCTATACCCAGCTTTGCAATCAACAGGGGGGAACACTGGATGATCTGCTGATTTACCGCCTGGATGAGACGGTTTTTCAATTGGTGGTCAATGCCTCCAACCGGGAGCAGGATTGGGATTGGATGACTTCCCATTTGCCTGAACAGGGGGTTGTGTTTGAAGACCTTTCCGCGCAAACCTGTATTTTGGCATTGCAAGGCCCCATGGCTGCCCAGGTTTTGAGCCAGGTGCTGAATCAGGATTTAAGCACGATTGGAAACTATCATCTCAGCCCCACAGATGCCTTGGGTTTTCCCCTGCTTTTGGCGCGTACAGGCTATACCGGTGAAGACGGATTTGAGATCTTTGTTGCACCCGAAAAAGCCCGTCAGGTTTGGGAGCTGCTGCTTCAGGCTGGGCAGGGGGCGGGTATCCGTCCCTGTGGGCTGGGGGCGCGTGACACCCTGCGGCTGGAATCAGCCATGCCCCTTTACGGCCATGAATTGGATCTGCAAACTTCGCCTTTAGAAGCAGGCTTGGCTTGGAGCGTCAAGCTCGATAAACCCCAGGCATTTATTGGCAAAAGTGCTTTGCAGGTTCAAAAGGACCAGGGCTTGCGCAAAAAAAGATTGGGTTTTCGCTTGACGGGCACGCGCCGTGCACCTCGTCAGGGCTATACCCTGTGGCTGGGAGAGCGACAGATTGGTTTGGTGACCAGTGGCACCCTTTCTCCCAGCTTAAACGAACCGATTGGTCTGGCTTTAATTGAAGCCCTGACTGCTGAAGAAATTCAGGCGATTGAAATAGATATTCGGGGCCAACGGATGCCCATTGAACCGATAAAATTACCTTTTTACAGGAGACCCAACAGAATTCCATGAGTGAAAACCAATATTATTACACGACTTCACACGAGTGTTTCAGTCTTGAGGGCCAGACAGCCACCGTATCGATTACAGAGTATGCAGTCGATCAATTGGGAGAAATCACCTTCGTACAATTGCCTGAAGTGGGCCGCGAACTGAGCAAAGGCGAGAGCTTTGGCGAAATTGAATCTGTAAAAACGGTTTCTGAACTCTACGCGCCCGTCAGTGGCAAAGTGGTGGCCATCAATTCAGAGCTGGATGCGCAACCTGAATTGGTAAATGACGATTCCTTGAAACTGGGTTGGATGCTAAAAATTGAGCTTTCCCAACCCGATGAAGTGAGCCAGTGCATGGATCAGGCGGCTTATCAGGAATATCTGGACGGTCTTTCATGAGTCAGCACAGCTATCTGGCACATACCGCAGATGAGCGCACAGCCATGCTGGAAAGCCTGGGCTTTACGACCCAGGCTGAACTGTTCAGCAGTATTCCCGAAAGCCTGCAGCAGTTTGATTTAAAACTGCCTCCTGCTCTGAGTGAATTGGAGCTTCTTCAGGAACTTGAAACCCTGCAAAAACAGAATCAGCCTGTTCAAATCAGTTTTCTGGGCGGGGGAGCTTATCATCATTTTATTCCAGCGGCTTTAGACACCTTGGTTTCACGCTCAGAATTTCTGACAGCCTATACGCCTTATCAGGCAGAAGTCAGCCAGGGAACCCTGCAGGTGATTTATGAATTTCAATCTTTGCTCTGTACCCTGACGGGCATGGAGATTGCCAATGCCTCTTCCTATGAAGGGGCAACAGCGACCGCAGAGGCCATGATGATGGCCCACCGCCTGACCCGTCGTAACCATATCCTGGTTTCGGCTGCCTTGCACCCCGAGTACCGTGAAGTATTAAAAACCTACGCCGATGCGACAGGCCTAACGCTTGAAACCTCTGCTCTGCAAGGTTTTCAGACCCAAAGTGAGTCGTTTCAATCAGAAACTGAACCGGCTGCCCTGGTGGTGCAATACCCCAATTTCTTTGGGGAGCTTGAAAATCTTCAAGCCCTCGCGAATTGGGTTCACCAGCGCAAAGGTCTCTTGATCGTGGTCATGGCAGATCCCACGGTTTTAGGCGTATTGGAAGCACCCGGAAATTTGGGGGCCGACATTGTCTGTGGCGAAGCCCAGTCCTTTGGCAATACTTTGAGTTTGGGCGGGCCCTATTTGGGCTTCCTGACAGCCAGAGAAGCGCATCTGCGGCAAATGCCGGGTCGCCTGTGTGGTTTGGCCCAAGATCAGGCAGGAAAACGTGCTTTTACCTTGGTCTTGCAGACCCGTGAACAGCATATCCGCCGTGAGCGTGCAACCAGCAATATCTGTACCAATCAAGGCTTAATGGCATTGGCTGCTACCGTTTGGTTGAGCCTATTGGGCAAAGCAGGTTTGCAGGAACTGGCTTCGCTCTGTTTGAAACAGGCGCACCACTTGGCGAAACGCATCGCAGAACTCCCTGGCTTTGAAGTGGTGAATTCTGGCCCCTTTTTCCATGAATTTGTAGTCAAATCGACGGAGCCAATTGAAACTCTGTTTGCCCGTCTGAAAAAAGCACACGTTTTGCCTGGGCTTCGTCTCCAAACCTGGTATCCAGAACTGGAAAATCATTTTTTGGTTACTGTCACTGAAATGAATCGACCTGCAGATTTAGACCATTTCATTGATTTACTGGCCCAAGTCAGTTCCTCCTGATTTTTCATGACCATGCAGAGGGCTTGGACTGTTCTTGCAACAGGACTCGTGCTGGGATTGTGTCTGGGCTTCAAGGCCCAGGCACAGCAGCCAGTTTCCCCAGAGTTGTCTCAGGGGGCTGAGTGGCTTCAACAGAATCAAGAGATTCAGGCCCTCCTGCAAAAAGAGGATTATGAAAGCGCAATTCCGCTTTTATTAGAACTGATTTCAAAAGAGTCTGAGAGCACAGAGCGCTCAGCTTTTGCCAATTATTACTATCAATTGGGTTTGGCCTATTATAATCTCAAACTCTATGCCTTGGCACTTGATGCCTTTGAATCCTCGCTACAGAGAAGCCTAGAAATTCCGCCCACCCTGCTCTTTTCTTTGGGCATGAGCTATTACTATACCCGCAATCTTGAAAATGCCCAGGAATATTTAAACCGGGTGATAGCCGATCCCAGAAGCAATTCTGAGTTGATTGGTTTGGCAGAAAACCAGCTGATGCTGACCCTTCGGGACCAGAGTGGTGTCTACCAGGAGGGAATGAAAGCCTATCAAGAGGGGCGTTTCAGTGAAGCCAGTCAATATTTGACAGAAGCCCTGCGTTTTTTGCCTAATTCGGGCGAGCTTCACTATTATTTAGGCGCCAGTCAGATTCAAACCCAAAACTATGATCTTGCCCGCTTCCATTTTCAGGAAGTGATCCGGTTAGAACCGGGCACAGAATTGGCACAAAGAGCCCAGTTAACCCTTGAGGTGATTGAAAAACTGGGCAAGGATCAACCTCAAAGACCCTTTTATGGCAGCCTGAATTTGGGTTTTACCACCGATTCAAACGTCAACTTTGGGGGGCCCCGCGACAACAATACCAGCTTGCCCGAGGGCAGCAATCTGAATTTATCCGATGGCTCGCTGATTTTTAATCTGGCGACAGGTTACCAATGGTTTCCTGAATTGGGATTGAAATACAACCTCTATACCCAGCAGTATCTGGGCTTCTCAAGTCAGACCAGTCAAGGCTTGAGCAGCACCGATTTCAGCTTGATCCTCAACAGTCTCTCGCTCAGCAATCGCTTTGCCCTTTCCGACCAACTCGAACTGAGCCTGAATACCCAAGGCGATTTTGAATGGCTGGGCAAAGACCCCTTTCTGTGGGATGCCTATTTCCGTCCCAGTCTGACTTGGTATCTGACTGAACGATTGGTGACCCGTGCCAATCTTGCCCTGGGGGGTGAACTTTATCCCCAATACAGTGAAAGAGACAATTTGAATCATCAAATTGGCTTTGAGCAATTTATTTATCTCTGGAATAGCCAGACTTGGTTGCGTTTCAGCTACGATTGGTTTCAGGTCTATGCCCGTGATCAGATTCAAAGGCGTGAAATTGAGCAGGGAACCACGCTCTTTCAAGTCGATTTTCGCTTCGCCAATTCCCGTGTTTCGCATCAACTGGGCCTGGGCTTTGGCTTTCCTGTGGGGCCGATTCAGTTTGAAGTGGGCAGTCGTTTTGACATGATCGACTATACCCAGCCTGAACAGGTTCAGCAATACGTGATTCGATTGAATCCTCTGACGGGGCTTCAACTCCCACCTCAGGCGCTGACGGCTGGCAATATCGAGAAATTCAGGCAGGATCAGCGTCTCAATTTTTACGCGCAGTTTGATTGGCCGATATCACGAGAGCTCAAACTTCAGGGCCGTTATACCCGCACCACCAATGTCTCCAATATCACCCCCGATGATTACGCCATCAGCAGAAGTTATCTCAAAGATGTTTTGGGCCTCAGTCTGCGCTACGAGTTTTAAGAGGCCGGTAGGAGCAACTCATTTCTCAGCGAAATCTTGAGACGCTTAGGGTTTCTGCCAGGGAATATCGCTGATCTGCGCTAAGTGGTTGGCACTTCGCGCCATTACAAAGAGTAAATCCGAGAGTCGGTTGAGCCAGGTCAGGGCGTGGGGATTGATGGCCTCGGCCTGCATCAATGCCACAACTTCGCGTTCGGCTCTGCGCGCTACAGTTCGGGCCAAATGCAACCCAGCAGCAGCTTTTGAGCCCCCAGGCAAAATAAACTGCGTGAGCGGCGGCAAATCTGCTTCTGCGGCGTCAATGGCCTTTTCCAAGGCACTTACCTGCTCGGCCTGGATACGGGGAATATGTTCAGAAGCTTCAGGGCTTGCCAAATCGGCTCCCAGTACAAAGAGCTGATTCTGTAAGTCAATCAGCAGGGGCTTCAGACTTTCTGGGGCCTCACAAATTGCCAGACCGAGAAGGGCATTGCACTCATCGACACTGCCGTAGGCCTGAATCCGCAAGTCATGCTTGGAAACCCTGCGCCCGCCCCACAGACCGGTTTCACCTGTATCGCCTGTTCGCGTATATATTTTCATGGTCTGCCTTTGCCTTGTTCTCATTCTTGTGGTTTGCCTCTGCCCTAAAGTACCCATTGACACACTTCGCTGTCAAGCCAAAAAGCGATTTGGGCCCTTGCCGTTCTTCGATCACAACAGTAAGAGGCGACTTTCATGTACAATAATTCGTAACAGAGGTAGAATTTTTATGGCGAGTTTCAATAAATTGGTGCGACGTGCTTTGGGAGCCTTGGGGGTTGTAGTGGCTCTTTTTAGCCTGATGTTTGTCGTGATGGCCATTGGCGATATTCTGGGCGGACATAATTACAAAGCAAGCATGGGTGTGGTTTGGGCCTTGTTGATCTTCTTTCTGGGTACTTTGACTTCTGGGGGATTGCTGGCCCGCTGGGGATTTGCCCAGCCGCACCCTGAAGACCCTGTGCTGAGTGAAAATGAACAGATTCGCAGTGTTTTGCGCCTGGCCAAACAGAGCCAGGGCACCCTCACCCTTTTGGAAGTGGCGGCTGAAACCCAATTGAGCCTGCCGCAGAGCAAAGTCTTGCTGGAGGATCTGGTGACCCAGCAAATCGCCCAGATGGTACTGCGTGAAGATGGCGTGATTGTCTACGCTTTTCCAGAATTCCAACCCGAATCTCATCCTTATCAGTTGCCAGGAGAATAAGCTGCCCATGTCACCCTCTGAAAGCGATCTCTTTGAAATTCAGGATTTTTTGAATTTACTCAAACAAAGGCGTTTGAGCAAACATACCCTGACGGCCTATGAATCCGATCTTCGGTTGGTCGAAGATTTTCTGCAAAAGCCACTGATTCAGGCCCGTGAAAAAGAACTCTTTCACTATATGGCCACCCTTGAAGAGCTGAAAGCCACCACCGTCAGACGCAGGTTGATCGCCCTGAAACGTTTTTATGACCATGCCGAGCGCCATGGCTATATCAAAGAAGATCCCGCTGGCAATCTCTCTGCCCCCGGTTTGCCGCGCCGTTTGCCCAAATACCTGAGTGAAAAAGACGTGCGCAAACTGCTGGATACCTTGAGCTATGAGGGCCCAGAAGAAATCCGCAATATGACGATTGTGAAAATGCTCTTTTATACAGGCATGCGCATTGGTGAAATTCAACAATTGGATATGGAGCATATTCTTTGGGAGACCCGTCAATTGCGGGTATTGGGAAAAGGCGACAAAGAACGCCTGATTCCGATCTCGCAGAAGCTGATTTATACCCTTGAAGAATGGGTAAGTGTCAGAGAGTCTTTAGACTATCTCAAATCAGAGGCTTTGTTTGTCAGCATGGGTAAAAACCACCGGGGCGATCGGATCTGCTACGGGGCCATGCGCCAGATTGTCAAAGCCCAGTTAAAATCAGCGGGTTTGGGCAATTACAGTCCCCACAAGCTGCGCCACACCTTTGCAACCCAACTGCTCGACAAGGGCGCGCCCTTGGAACAAATTTCAAAATTGCTGGGCCATTCCCGCCTCGATACCACCCTGATTTATGCCCAGACCGAGCCTGGAAAATTACGTTCTACGGTTGAATTATTGGGCTGAGCATTCAATTCCTGGTATGATGAGTGTCTGGAACGATTGCTACTAGCTAACCCATCAGGAGTCTTTCATGACCAAACGTCTGAATTCGTTTTCGCTTAGCGCACTTTTTCTCAGTTATTTTTTGCTGGGGGGTGCCAGTTGTTCTACAAAAAATGATGCCTCACAAGGAAATTCTATGAATCAAGAAACCACAGCACCTGCTTTTAAAATGGAAGATATCAAAGTCGGCACGGGCAAAGAGCCCACCAAAGGCCAGATGATTTCTGTGCACTATACCGGCTGGTTGACCAATGGCACCAAATTTGACAGCTCCAAAGATCGCAACCAACCCTTTGAGTTTCAATTGGGTGCTGGTCAGGTGATCAAGGGCTGGGATCAAGGCTTTGCAGGAATGAAAGAAGGCGGCGTTCGCAAATTGACCATTCCCCCTGAAATGGGCTATGGTCAACGCGATATGGGCGTTATCCCCCCCAACTCCACCCTGATTTTTGAAGTTGAATTGTTGGCTGTTAAATAAAGCGAACTGCTTTCTGACGCGTTCCATATTGTATAATGAACGCGTCAGTTTCCGTATTTCCAGAAAATCGAAGAGGTAAGATGCATGCCAAAATGGGAATATAAAGTGACTCAGGTTCAGTTTATGCTGAACCCTCCTTTTGATGCCAAAAAACCCAAGAATGCTGAAGCACTTGAAAGTTTTGAAAAACTCGGTAAAAATGGCTGGGAAATGCTCCAAGCTGTGCCCAATCAGACAGGTCTGACCACCTGCTTCTGGAAAAGGGAGATCAAAGGACCCGTGGATGAATGGACGACCTGAGTCTTTTCGGCTCCTCCTCGTCTGTTTAGTTTTGCTGCTGGGTTGTGAGGCTGAAGGTGAGTCAACGCCCGTTCAGGCGCCTCAGCCTTCTGCTTCAGCGACGGCTACACCCCCTGTGCCAGACTCAGTCGATATCTCTGGCTGTTGGCGCGAAGTCTATGGCCAAAACAGTGGAACGCCTCTGGGTTCTCGCTTTCAATTGGTCAAAGTTGAACCCAATGCGTTTGTGTTTGAAATCAATGCCAGTCGTACCAAATTGCGGGTTAAAGATTATACTTTTGAAGAAGTCAATCTGGATGAAAACAAACCCTTTTTTCCCAAGGGAACTGTTTTTTCTGTGGGGGGCATCAGTGAAGATTTGAACCAGATCTCAAGAACCTTTACTGGAGAGGGCACCCCTCGGATTTACCGCCGTTGTGAACAGGTTCCGGATGTATATATTCCGCCTTCCAATAATCAGCCGCTTCCCCAGGCCACACCTTCAACTTTGACCCCTGTGCCTGTCATTACTCCCCTGAATCCCCAGCAACCGCCAAGTTCCGCGACACCCCGTCCCACCGTGACGCCTTTGGCTCTTTCAACAGGCACTCCGGGCAATACTGCTTCTACCTCTGGTTCATCCACCACAGGTTCAACATCTTTCCCCTTAAATGGCCCTTTGGTCTTGCCCAGCCCAACACCCGTGCCTGAGCCTCAAGCCACGCCCAGCGCCGCTTCCTTGCCAGCACCATGAAAATTCATTCCTGGCTTGTCTTTCTGAGTGGTCTGCTCTTGATGGCCCCTGCATTTTCACAGCCACTTGTAAAACTCAGTCCACGTGCCCAGTCCCAGCTTCAGGCTGGTCAATACGGCTTATTGGATGAGGTCTCTGAGGTACTCGCCAATGTTTCAAATTTGCGCAATTTGCCCATCAAAGAAACGGTTCAATTGGACATCATGGGCCGAGATGAACTCTATCAGAAACTAAACGATCAGATTCAACAGGATTTATTGCCTGATGAAATTCGCGGGGAACAAGCCCTGTATATCCGCTGGGGAATGTTGCCTGAAAATTTTAATTATCTGGATTTTATCTTGGGCCTGTATACTGAGCAAATTGGTGGCTTTTACGACCCCAAAACCCGTCAGTTGTTTCTTCTCAAGAATATGGGTCTGTCTTCTATGGATCAGGAACTCTTGGTGGCCCATGAATTAACCCATGCCCTTCAGGATCAGAATTTTGGTCTCAATCAGCTGATGGAAAAATCGAAGGAAGCGAATTCTGATCGGCAATTGGCGCATATGGCGCTGATCGAGGGGGACGCCACTCTGACTTCCACAGAGTATATTGCAGGCTTGATGCAGAAAAAATTCAATTTACTCGATATGTTGGGCAGTTTTATGAATGCCGTCAAAATGAATATCAGCTTTGAAAAATTAAGACAAGCTCCCCGATTTATCCGAGAATCGATGCTTTTTCCCTATGAACAGGGTTTAAAATTCATGCAAGCCTTTCGCAAGGAAGGGTGGTCTTGGGAAGATATGAAAGTGCTCTATCAGAATCCTCCCCAGTCCACTGAACAGATTCTCAGTCCTGAAAAATATCTGGATGGAGAAAAACCGCTTGAATTGAAAATCAGTGACGGGCTCATGAAACTTCAGCCTAAGGCACGTCGCTTGACCCAGGGCGTTTTGGGGGAATTGGGCTGGCGTCAATACTTCAGACATTATTTGGAGCCTGCCGAGGCCAAGCAAGCCTCTCAAGGCTGGGGCGGAGACCAGTATCAGGTCTATGAGCTGCCCGATCAGCGCAGTCGGCTGGGCTTTTTCACTGTCTGGGATCAACCGCAGGAGGCTCAGGAATTCGTTCAGGCCTATCTGCAAACCCTTAAAAAAAGATATCCTGAAAAGTCCACGATTCAGACTTCCGCTGGGGATATGCTTCTGCAAGTTCAAGCAGACGATTGGATTTTTATCAGTGTGAAGGGGGCTCGCGCTATGATTTTCGAAGGGCTTGCCAGACTGAGTGAGGCAGAATTGACAGTTTTAAAGCAAAAGGCCTTTCCTGCCTCATGATTGATCCTGTCTTTTTTGAAAAACAGGGCCTGCTTTTTTATCGACCTCACTTCTTTACGCCTGCTGAGTTGAATGAGCTGCATGCCATTCTCAAAACCTGCCCTGAAGATATGGCTCCTGTGTATACCCAAACAGGGGGAAAACAATTGAATGCCTCTGATCGCAAAACTGCGCAAATAGATATTTCTGCGGCAATGCGGGAGGCGATTTCACAAAAACTGTATACGCAAAAAACTGCCTTTGAAAATTTTTTCAAGCTTCAGCTTTCGGGCTGTGAGGCCCCTGCTGTATTAAAATATTTGACAGGTTATTATTTTAGAGCCCATCGGGATTGGAAAGCTGAACTCAATCACCAGCCCGAACTTGCAGATATGCGGCCTCGTCAGGTCAGTGCGATTATCTTTTTATCCGAACAGGTTGAACAGACCCCCGGAGAAAGGGAATACCAGGGGGGTGAACTGGTGATCTATGCCTCGCTTCAAGGCAAGTCAGATAAACTAATTGGCTTGCCTGTGAAGGCGGAACCGGGGGCATTGATTGCCTTTCGCTCGGATCTGATGCACGAAGTCAAGCCTGTATTGGCCGGAGAACGAATCACCTTGGTCACTTGGATGTTTTAAGATCCAGCTTTACAAAGTCTTTACACTTTTCTGAAACTTTCAAAACACTGGCCTGCCATACTGAAATCAAGCAAAAGATTTAGAGGTATTTCCCATGAAAATCGTTAAACAACTCTCAGTTCTTCTGACCAGTGCGCTTTTACTTGCAGCTTGTGCTTCTCCACAACCAGGACAGAACCCTGCACCTTCTGAAGATGCCTTTAGCCTGATGGGGCTGGATGCTCCTGTTTATGCCCAGGGCATGCCTGGCGAAGGCCGTCGGGGCCAGGGCTCTCATTTTGGCCCGGGGAGACATCTGGATCGGATGAAAGCCCTGATAAAAGATTTGAATTTAACAGATGCCCAGATAGCTGAACTCAAAGCTATGCGCCAAGCTGCCCGCAGTGAGTTTCAAAACCATCGGCAAGATCGCGATGCCTTTAAGGCGGTTTTCAAACAGGCATTTTTGAATGATCGTTTTGATGCAAATGCCCTCAAAGCAAAACTTCAGCCCATGATTCAGGCCCGGAAAGAGGCTATGACACAACGCATGGCTGAAAAACTGGTAAGCTTTCACAAAATTCTAACGCCTGAGCAAAGAAAACAATTTTTTGAAAAATTAGACAAGCTAGAGGCAGGTTTTGATACATTTTCAAAAATGCCTTTTGCGGATAAAATGGCCAAAGGGCCTGGCAATAGGTTTGAGATATTGGCATCAGAATTGGGTTTGAGTGAAGATCAGAAACTTCAGTTGACCCAGTTCTTTGAAAATACCCAACCCCAGCGGCAAGGGCAATTTCAAGAGTTCAAATCTGTAAAAGCTGAATTGGTCAAACTGTTTCAGGCAGGCAATCCCAGTGTCGCCAGTGTAAAGGCAATACTCGATCGCGCAGCCACGCAAATGAATACCCATTTGGAGCAGCGGCTTTCGATGATGGAAAAGTTTCATGCGGTTTTAACCCCTTCACAACGCCAGAATTTGGTCAAGCATTTTGAAGAACGGGCAGCCCAATATCGCAATCACGATAGAGGTCAAATGCAACGTCCTCGTCGCCTACAGCGATAATCTCAATCGGTACCAACAGAAGACAGGCCCTGAGGCCTGTCTTTTTGCATTATGATAGGAGGAAAACTTTTGAAACGAGTTTGACTTGGCCTTTTTACTGATCCTGTTTTATTTATTCTTGGGTCTGGGGTTGCAGCGGATTTCAGGATTTTCTGAACGGTTTTTGACTTGGATTCTGAAAGCCGTGATTTGGATTTGTCTGCCAGCCTTGGCTTTGTTGAAATTGCCTACTTTGGCGATAAAATGGAGCAGTCTCTTGCCCGTTTTCACGGTTTGGATGAGCTTTGGCTTTGCTTGGCTTTGGGCCAAATTCTGGCAGAAAAAATTCAAATGGAATCCGCAAAGCTTGACCTGTCTGGCCTTGACCATGGGCTTGGGAAATACTTCTTTTTTGGGCTTCCCGCTCTTGATCAGCCTGATTGGCAGTGAAGCACTGCCCCCTGCGATTGTCATGGATCTTGCGGGTTCCTTTCTTATTTTGGGCACTTTGGGTATTTTTCTCTTGTCAAAAGCCAAGGGACAATCGCGCTCGGGTTGGGAGTTATTCAAGCAATTGTTTCAATTTCCCCCCTTCCTGGCCTTTTTGACAGGGGGGGCGATGTTGTTCATGGGGGTTCAACTGACAGGCGTTTTGGCCGCACTGGCGGAAGGGATTTCGGCTTTACTTTCCCCCTTGGCCTTGGTGGCTGTGGGGCTGCAATTAAAACAGGAAAAGGGCAGGGAATTGAAGCCCTTGCTCTGGACGGGCCTGAGTTATAAACTGTTGCTGGCGCCCAGTTTGAGTTGGATCACCTGTTTGGCGTTTGGCGTTGAGCCAGCCTTGCTCAAGATCATCGTTTTGGAAAATGCAATGGGCCCCATGATCACCTCTGCCTTGATGGCGGCCGAGGCAGAACTGAATCCCGCTCTGGCAAGCCAGATGGTAGGGGTGGGCATTCCCCTGTGTTTGCTCAGTGTTCCGCTGTGGTGGATGCTTTTGGGAGCCTTGGGGTATTAAGAGACATCACTGCCCTCAAATTTCAAGCGGGGATCGTGGATATCCAGGAGCGAAGAGAGCTCATAGATATTGCGGTAGCCATACCCGTAGAGATTGATAAATGTTGGGATATTCAGGGCCAAAGGCGCCATTTTGGTGGGGAAACTCTGGGGATCATTTTCAAGATTGTTATTGCAATAAATCAAAATTCGGGTCTGGGTATTGGGGATCAATTTGTTTAATTTTTCTTGGGTAAAATCTGAGAAATTGAGGTGGACTGCGTTTTTGAAGTGTTTGCGCTGATAAGCACTTTCTGAGCGGGTATCGAGAATCAGGGTCTGGGGATCTTCTGCCATTTTCAAAAAAGTTTGAATCGGGATCAAACGGGTTTGCCGATAGGCTCCCGCTTCTTGGGTCAGGTTTTGAAAACCTTGATAATCTACCTTCGCGGGGAGGTTTTTTTCATTCGCAAAAACGGGTAAAACCAGGGATTGAACCAGACAGAACAGAACGATTTTACGTTTCATGGGCACTTTCCTGATGTGTTTGATATATTCAAGACAGATCGAAAACTCAGACTGTTCAAGAGAAGGCGAGATTTTCCAAAGCCTGAAGATCCGCTTGCGAGAGCGTGAGTTCAAATGCAGCAAGATCTTCTTGCATATGCGCAGGGTTGGTTGTGCCTGTTAGGGCCAGCATGCCGATTTGTCTTGCAAAGGCGAAGATCAGTTGAGGCAGGCTGCAGGCATATTGAACCAGCAGTTCTGCGACCCATGGGCGTTGAAATTCACGAAGATTGGCGGTCAATAACGAAAAGCCTTGATACTGAATGCCTGAAGATTGACAGAGGCTACGTACCTCTGCGTCCCAGCCCAATTGAGCATAGCAACGGTTCTGAATAAAACGGGGGGCAATGTGCGCTTTTTCAAGTAAAAGAGCGAGTTGATCGCGAGAAAAGTTTGAAACCCCCAGTTTTTTTACTTTTCCTTGCGCGTAGAGCTTCTCCATCTGCTGCCAGACCTCAAGATCAGCAGCGGTTAAGCCCTGGCGTGTTGAGGGACCATGCAAGAGATAGGCATCCAAATAGCTGCAATGTAAATGCTCAAGTGAAGACTGAAACGACTGTTCAACCTGATCGCAGAAGGGGGCTGCAGGATCATAGGGCAAACGGTGATCTTGCCCTGCTTGGTAGGTAAATTTGGTTTGAAGAAAGAGCTCCTCTCGTTTTAGACCGAGACTGGGATAGGCTTTTAAAAGCGCGTTGCCCACCCCCGCTTCGTGGTAATGCTTGCGCTGATTGGCAGTATCGATGGCGCGAAAGCCTGCCTTGAGGGCTGCTAAAACACAGGTTTCAGTGTTCTCTTCTTTCCAGGCAGTTCCGTAAATCATGAGCGGAGCAGAATCAGTCAGGGCCATGGCAATTCTCCTGCAGGTTTGCAGTCATTATAGCCCAGAGCTGAATTCTATGCTGTTAAGGCCGCTTGCAGGGTTTCGGCAATCCCAACCATTTCTTGATTGCTGGTTTTCAGCGCTTCGATAATTTCGGCAGCCGCCTGATTATACAGCGAAACCTCTTCCATTTTGCTGGTGATTTCAGTGCTGTCTTTGGCCGTATCATTGGCATGGAGGCCAATCTCGCGCGAGACATAGGCCTGTTCTTCAACCGAAGAAGCGATGGTCATGGAAATGCCTTCGAGGTTGTTGATAATGCTGAAGAGTTCTTCAATAAAACCAATCGCTGTTTGCGTGCTGCTTTGAATGGCTTCAATCTTGGCTTGAATTGAACTGACTGAGGCTGCTGTTTCTTTGGCCAGCTCTTTGACTTCAGCGGCGACCACCGCAAAACCTTTTCCCATTTCTCCGGCCCGTGCCGCTTCAATTGTGGCATTTAAAGCCAGAAGTTTGGTTTGAGAAGCGACACTTTCAATTACTTTGACGATTTCACCAATTTCATGGCTGCTGTTTCCCAAGCCCTGAATATGTTCGGTGGCGTCTTGGGTTAAACTCTTGGCTTTTTTTACAATCCCTGCAGAGGCAGTGGTCTGTTCGGCGACTTCTTTGATGCCTGAACCCATTTGATCAATGCTGCTGGCCAGTGATTTATTTCTTTCGCTGATTTCATGCCCTTTGCTGGAGGCATAGTTGGCAAAATGGATGGTATCCTGGGTGCTGCTTAAAAGTTGGGCACTGATCTCTTGAGAGGTTTGCAGTTGATCCACCAGACTTTCCGCTTTTATGCGAAGTTCCTGCCGTTCTTCCGCACGGTGGGTTTGATTGAAGATGCGGCGATTGAGCAGAGCCGCCAAAGTGGGTTGTAAATCTGAAAAGATTGCAGATTCAGAAAAATCAGGAATTTTAGGAATATCACCCGCTGCCATTTGCTTTAAAAAGGTCTCTAATTTTTGGTAATCAGAATTTTGACGGGTCAGGGTTTCAGTGGGCATGGGTTTCTCCAAGGTCTAAATATTGTCAGCTCAGTTTGAAATGAATGAAGCCCCCCTTGATGATCACAATCAAGGAGGGCTGGGGTTTACTTAAACACCAACATCGTCGAGGTTTGATTGACGTGGGTAATGAATTCTTCACCATAGGTACTGAAACCTACTGTGGGGATCTCAGAAAAGATCTTGCCATAGGCTTCGGTCTTATTCTCATTGCGCAATTGCAAGGTTCTGAGAATACAGTGAAAATCCACGATCCCACTGATATGTCCCAAAGCTTTTAGTTTTTCAGCGACTGCTTTCTGCGTATCCGCGACAATATCCAAGGGTTCCAGCAGAGAGAGTTCCATGCCTTCCACGACATTGCAATAAAAGGCCATGGCTGAATCTTTGACCATCATCGGGCTGCGCACAAAGGGTTCGTCTCCATCCATCAAGCCGACAGGGTTGCTCATAAAATAATCTGAAAGTTTATCTACCTCTGTCTTGAGCGCATCGGCATAGGCCAGAGCTGCAGGTTTGCCATTGAACTCAAGCACCGTACGGGTGGCTGAATCCACTTTGGTAGGCGTCAGCTTTTGGCCTTGTTCTTTAAAACTCTGGGTTTTGATGAAATCAAAGCCCTTGCTGGGCTTCAAGACTGCCAATACCGCAGCGTTGCTATAGACTTTGCCGTTGGCATAGACAAAGGTTTGCTTGAACTGAAGATCATCCCCTGCTGAGGCACCAATAAAGGTCATATTGGTTTTATCGCCCAGGCTTTCCATAATTTTTTCTTCTGCCATGGAAAGGCCATCCAGCAGAATAATTCCCACGTATTTCTGATAATCAATCTGGTTCATGGGGGTTCCAAAATATTCAGAGAAAGAGGCAAAGGCTTGGTCTACTGGGGTTTCGCTTTTAATATTTTCAAGCACTTCGACTTTCAAGTCATCCAGGGCATTTACCGAGAAAGCCATGGCCACAACAGAATTTTGCAACATATGGCCGCTGACGATCTCACCGGCTGTGCTGCAACCGACAATGGTCGCGCCCTTAAACTCTTTTTCCAGGGTTTGATTCAAACTTTCCTGGTCGTATTGGCTGGATGCAAATACCAATAACATTTTGGTTTCAAAATGGCTGTCTAACTGACTTTTCAATTCAGCCACAGCCTGCTCAGGAGAAGAGGCTTGACTGTAAAGGGTCTTAATATTCATCGGGTTTTGTTTTCCTTTGGATTTGTTTTCAAGGGTTTTCAAACTTTGAGCGCAACACCGAAATCTGTAGCTGCCTGCATGACTTTTTGAATCAAAGCAGGATCATCTTCCGATTGATCGGAAAAACTATCCACACGAATCCCTTTCACCAACAGTTTCGTCTTGGTGAGTTTTTCCATGATCGGGTCGCCATTTGCTTTAACCTGAATAAGTTGATCCAACAGGGTTTTAATTTGACCTGCCAAAATATGAATCCTCCTGAAATTAAAAATTCTATTCAATAAAATTGAGATATGACGCTGCTTCCATTTATTAACTTGATGCACTTTGTTACAAAATGTGTTGATAAATGCTTGGATTGTAACATATGACCAATTTTGTATTATAAATGAGATATAAAGCATTCTACTCCCACATGAACTTAGACTTCAAGTCAGATTTGAAAATTCAAATGATTAAATAGAAAGAAAACAAATCAGAATAATTACTCTGATTTGTTTTCTTTGACGATTTTGACTGTTTTCGCGACATGACGCAAAAATTTTAATAAATTGTAATTATTGGAGCATAGATTGACTGAGTTGCTGAGCGAATCCCACCATCTCTTGGTGGCTTGCCTCTAGCGCTTCAATAATATCAGCAGCAATTTGATTGTATTGTGTCACCTCATCCATTTTGCTGGTGATTTCTGAACTGTCTTGGGCTGTATTATTGGCATGTAGGCCGATTTCGCGCGAAACACTTGCCTGTTCTTCAACAGAAGAGGCAATGATCAGGGTGATATTTTCGAGGTTTTGTATGATCTTCGATATTTCCTGAATAAATCCGATGGCTGTTTCGGTTTCAGATTGAATGCCCAGAACTTTGTCCTGTATCGAAGTGACAGAAGCCGAGGTTTCTTTTGCCAATTCTTTGACTTCACTGGCAACCACCGCAAAACCTTTGCCCCATTCTCCTGCTCGGGCAGCTTCTATGGTGGCATTCAAGGCCAAAAGTTTGGTTTGTGAGGCGACACTTTCAATCACTTTGATAATTTGGCCTATCTCGTGGCTGCTGGAATGCAGGGAGGTAATGTGTTGAGAAGCGTTCTGGCTGAGATTTTTGGCTTGTTTGACGATCGATGCTGAAGTTGAACTTTTTTCAGCCACTTCTTTGATGCCATTGCCCATCTCTTCAATGCTGCTTGCCAAGGCATGGTTGCGGCGGCTGATTTCCTGACTTTTTTGGGCTGCGAAAACGGCTGATGCAATCGTATCCTGCGTACTGCTCAGCAGTTGGGTGCTGATTTCTTTGGCGGTCACCAATTGTTCCATCAAGCCCTTCGTTTGGGCCAGCCAATCATTCCGTTCAGCCTCTCGCTTAGAAAAATTCATTCTGCGCCGTTCAAGAATACTCTTCATTAAGTTTTCCATCCAGACATATTCTGGAGCAGTACTGAGGTCTGGCAGGGGAGGCATTTCACCTTGGCTGAAAGCCTGAAAGAATTCAATGATACTGTTTTTAGCGTCTGCATTGAGATCTCTTGCGTCTGAACCCATTGCTTACCTCTTTTTATACTGTACATTTGTAACTTATAGGCTGAAATCAGGCTTCGTCTATGCTTTGATTTTACTCTTGAATCAAAGTGGCTTCAAGCACTGCATGCTTTCCTTTTTCAGAATTATGCTACCCTGATGGTGGTTCTATTCTTCGATTTGAGGGAGACTTGAAGTATGCCTGAATTTGTAAGTTTAAAAAATCTTGACCCTGATTTTTTTCGCGGGAAACGCGCCTTGGTTCGTGTTGATTTCAATGTGCCGATCAAAGAGGGGAAGGTCAGCAACGATCAGCGTATCCGTGCCGCTCTGCCTACTCTGCGCTATTTATTGAATGCGGGTTCCCGTGTGATTCTGATGTCACATTTGGGCCGACCCAAAGGCAAACCCCAGGATGCCTTTCGACTGAAACCTGTAGGTGATTATCTGGCTAAACTTTTAGAGCTTGAGGTGCTTTGTCTTGATGACTGCATTGGAACAGCTGTAGAAGAAGCCGTTTCTGGCTCACAGGCCCCTGTGGTGCTGCTTGAAAACACACGCTTTTATGCCCAGGAAACAGACAATGATCCTGAATTTGCTGCCCAATTGGCGAAATTAGGCGACTTCTATGTCAATGATGCCTTTGGCACCGCCCACCGGGCCCATGCTTCCACAGAAGGGGTCGCAGCCTATCTGCCCGCCTATGCCGGCTTTTTAATGGAAAAAGAACTGAATGCCTTGGGGGGCATGTTAGAGAGTGCTCAATCTCCCTTTGTCGCGATTATTGGCGGAGCCAAGGTTTCTTCTAAACTGGCTGTCTTGGAAAATCTCCTGCCCAAAGTCGATGCCCTGGTGATTGGCGGGGCCATGGCCTATACCTTTTTGGCTGCCCAAGGCCTCTCCGTGGGTAAATCTCTGACCGAACCCGAACTCTTTGAGACGGCTTTGGCCTTACTCAACCAGGCCAAAGCACTCAATAAGCAGATTGTTCTGCCGGTGGATACGGTCCTGGCAACGGGGGTGGATGCCATTGAAGCCACGCTGGTCGTGGATTTGCATGCCCCAGGTGAAGATATTTCTGAATTGAGTGGTGTGGATATTGGGCCTGACTCTGTCGCTGCAATTGAGGCCGTTCTGGAACCTGCCAAAACCGTGCTCTGGAATGGGCCGATGGGTGTTTTTGAAAATCCCCCCTTTGCGGCGGGTACTGAAGCGATTGCAAAAATTGTGGCCCGGATAACGCAAAAAGGTGCGGTTTCTGTGGTTGGCGGTGGCGATTCTGTGGCCGCGGTTGAAAAATTGGGACTGGCGGATCAATTTACCCATGTCTCGACCGGGGGAGGTGCTTCGCTAGAATTTTTAGAAGGCAAGACCCTGCCCGGCGTTGCTGTATTAGAAACCTTGAAAGGATAAACCACAATGTCACGTAAGCCCATGATGGCCGGAAATTGGAAAATGAATAAAACGAGCAGTGAGGCCTTGGCCTTCGCTGAAGCGCTTTCAAGTGAAACACGTCAGGAAGATGCTGTTGAAATGGTGATTTGTGCTCCCTTTACTGCCCTGACAAGCCTTCACCAGGCTTTGAAAGGAACGCGGGTACAACTCGGCGCACAAAATATGTATTTTGAAGAGTCTGGCGCCTATACAGGTGAAATTTCACCCCAGATGATATTGGCGGAAGGCTGCAGCCATGTGGTGATTGGCCATTCTGAAAGGCGCGAATACTTTCAGGAAAATGATGTTATCGTCAATCGCAAAGTGGCCCTGGCCTTAAAATCGGGTTTGAATCCGATCCTCTGTTGCGGTGAAAGCCTGACTGAACGTGAAGCCGGTGGTTTTGAAGACAAAATTCTAAGCCAAGTGGAGTTGGGGCTTCAAGGAGTGCAAATGATTCCCTCCTATACCGATCGCGTGGTGATTGCCTATGAACCCATTTGGGCCATTGGCACCGGCAAAACCTGTGACGATGCAGAGGCCAACCGGATTTTGGGCTTGATTCGTGCCCATCTTGCCCGCCTCTACAACCAGGACACGGCTGCGAAAATCCGCTTGCTCTACGGCGGAAGTGTCAAACCCAGTACGATTGAGGCCCAGATTCAGCAGCCCCATATCGATGGCGCGCTGGTGGGGGGAGCGAGTTTAGACCCCGCTTCCTTCGCCGAGCTTGTGCGTTTAACCCGTCAATTTGGCATCTAGGATTCAGCCCCTCTGGCTAAACCAGGGGGGCTTTTTTCTTTTTTTTGCTTATTTTATGCTGAGTTCGGGTATAGGTAATGTGGAAGCTCAGTTTTCCACAAGGAGCAGTTTGAATGAAACTTACAGAATTACATGAAACCCCCATCATCCCGCAGAATCAAAACATGGGTCAAATTTCTGCAACCATGCCAGCAGTCAAATCAGAAGACCCGATTCATGAAAATTGGGTTCAAGAGGTTTTAAGGCCTACTGACTGGCTTTCTGCCAAATTGTATATTCAAGCCGAAGAAGATTCTTCAGCGCTTGAAATTGGCATGGAACATCTGAATCAGGCCCATCTACTTCAAGCCTTGCAAAATGCAGAAACCAATCTGCAAGGTGCGCAGACCTTTGTCAAAGAAGTTGAAGATTTACTTGCCACGCTCAAGTCTGAATACGGGATTGCCCCCAACCAAGCGACCCGTTTGAAAATAGAAACCTCTCAGGCCCCCCTTTGGATCGATCCTCAGGCTTTAAATCCCGAACGCTTGATGGAGACCTTTGTGCAGGCCCGCAGTCTTTTGGATCTTTCCAGTCTGCAAACCAATCACCAAGCTCTGGCCCCTTTGGCAGCCACTGTTTTAGAACAGATGCGCTCGACGCTTCCCAATGTTCAGCAGGCAGAAGCTTGGCTTGAAAGCCTGAACAATCCAGATTTTCCCAGTTCCTGGATACAAGCCCTGCAAAAAGGTTTGCAGGCCCAGAAAAATCAAAGGGCATCTTCCCTTCAGGGGCTTGAAGAAAATCCTGGTCAGGATTCGCCCGCAGCTCCTGCCTGGGGGCTCAGTGCCGAAGCTGAGGCCTTGATTCAACTTGCCAATGCGCTTGAAGAAAATCTGGAGCTGGCTCCCACGCCAAACTCCCCCGATGTTCTTGAACTCTTTCGCGCCTTTGCCAAAATTTTTGAAAATTTAGATTTTGCTTTGAATCAGCTAATTTTAGCTCAGGAAGCAAAATTGAAAGAAAAGAAAAATTTACTCGCAGATTTTTCTGAAACCCTCTGGCAGAATCAAAAATATTCCCAAGCGAAACTTGATCAATTGCATTTGCAGGTTCATGAGCGCTTTCGGATTGGCTTGGAAGCTCTTCTGAACCCGCTCAAAACCAAAGCGGAATATCTGCAAACCCTTTTATCAGAAGCAGCGGATTCTCCCCATCGCAAAGAAATTAAAAAACTGATTCAATTATTGAGTCCCTGGATTTCGTTGCCGGCATGAGCTGGTCTGAGCAGGTCAAAACCTGGGTCAAACGGATTCCGGCTGGCAGAGTCGCCACCTATGGCCAAATTGCCGCCCTCTCAGGACATCCCAGGGCCAGCCGACAAGTGGGAACAATTCTGCGTGCCAGCCAGGAGGATGCCTTGCCCTGGCATCGGGTGCTCAATGCCCAGGGAGAAGTCTCTACCTGGAAGTTGGGCGTCGGTGACTTGCAAATGGCCCGTTTGGAAGCCGAAGGTATTGTTTTTGAAGCGGGAAAGTGTGATTTGAAGCGCTTTCTTTGGCAGCCAGAGACAGAACTTTTACTGGGCTGAAGCAAGGCTGAATGCAAAAATCTGGGAAAGCAGATCTCTTTCCCAGATTGAGCTTTCAGGATTAGATTTTGCTGAAGAGCTTGTTTTCAGTGCTCACCTGATTTTCCAGGGTGTTGATCAAGCGTGCAGCCTGTTCACGGTTCAGATCTTTCCAGCGAATTTCACGGGCATGCAGGTATTTGCTGAATTCACTTCCAGACCAGCCCAGAGATTCGCAGAGCATGCGAATTTCATCGCGTTGGGGCTGGGTGGCAGGTTCAACGCTTGGGGTTACGGGTTTGTTCGCGGCAGCCTGCTTTTTAAGCGGTTCAAGGTTTTGTTTTTTGCGGGTCTGCATGCTGTGAATATAGCCTGTCAGATTGTAAATCCGTTGGCTCTGTTCATCGGCGGGGCCAAAGCGGGGGTTGCCACGATCGTCTTTGCCAATTTCAAGCGATTTGGTGCGCACGGTGCCCAGTTGATACAGGAAGCGGCCAATCCCCCATTTGACGGCGGCCCGTTTAAAGGCATCGCTGGCCTGACCTTTGTCAGCCTCAAAATGCGAGGCGGTGCCACAGTCAGATTTGGTAATCCATTCGTCTTCAATCAAAATCGAGAGATCACAATAAATCTTGCCAGCCACTTCACGGTAATGGTCTTGCCAGTTTTCTGGCCCCACGACCTCATCGAGCAGATCCATAACCTGCCGGGCGTCAATATAGGCCACGCATTCACAGCCCCAACTCCGGGCCGTTTGCACTTTCCACTTATAGGGAATTTCTTGACGCAGGGCCAACAAAGCATCTTGATTTACACGCATTCGGAATACCTCATTTTAAATAGATAATAGAAAATTTGAAATCATTGGGCGAGGGCCTGATTCTGCTCAGCGCACAGGGCTTGAATATGAGGACAGTCTTCCTCAGTTTCAAAGACATGGCAAAGGCAAAGCCAGGCTTTGGCGTAGTGATTCCAGCCAGAATTGAAATAGGTGATTTCCTGTTCCAGACGGCGGATATGTTTACAACACTGTTTGTCTGCCGAACGATAGGATCCGCCTCGAAAGCGAAAATCTGGGCATGAGCAGCTTTGCAGGCTTGTAAAATAGCCTTGATCAGGATGTATGCGTTTTTGTATGCGCACTTCAGAAAATCTCCGTCACTCAGACCTTGAACGAATTCAGAGAATGAGCTTTATTTTAATGAATTAAGGCTTTTATTGAGTTGAAATAATCTGTATAAGCCTGTATATTTATTGTATCTTTTTTGTATACAAAAATCAAGCGAAATATACAGTTGAATTTTAGTTTTTTGGATCGTTTAAAGGTTGGGTCTGACGCGGGCTTTGACCCGATCCTGCGGGGAAGGTTTTCCAGATTTTGGCGGTACTGCTTTTTTTCAATTCTTCAAGCACTTTCAGGTTGATATCTTCCATCAGCACCTGGATGCGTTCGTCTTCAAGAATCAAAATCACTTCGTCGATTATATCGCTGATCAATTGACTGAGAAAATCTGTCATTTCAGGGCTTTTGAGGGTGTGGTCGAGTGAAGCCAGGAAATGCGCAAGGCTTTCGCCCACCACCCGTTCGAGACGGGCAGGATTGAGGGCCTGATCGACAGCCTCTTTGACCAGCGGAATCTGGCGCAGACGCTTGTAATCGCTGCTGGCCTGTATGCTTTCCCAGAGCAGTGAGCTGATAATTTCACTGATCTGATCGCCTCGGGTATGAAAGGTCGAAACCCTGAACTTTTGCAAATTGAGCAAAATCACTTCCTGAATTTCGTGGCGGTAAGATTTCAGCGTTTCTTCGAGCATTTCCCGATTGGTACCCAAGCGGGTTTTGGCCTGAATATTGCTGAGGATATTGATTGCGACCTGATCAGAAATTTCTTCAAGGATTATTTTCTGGTATTTGACAAAACGCAGATAGAGTGGGTGATCTTTGATTTGAATAATTTCAGATTGAATCAGGCGAAAATAGATTGTCAGAATTCTCAAAAGTCTTAAATAGCGGAATTCCCGCAGGGGAATACAGCTGACCAGATCATACCAATGGTAAAGCGGGAAGAGAATTTTTTGATCACTTCCCATTCTGCGCACAGCCAAAATCCAGGAGATTAAAAATTCCAGCAAAAAGATCAGAATAAAACCCAAATCAACCCCTACAAACCAATCGACGGGTTGGCCGTTGGTATCAATCGCACGCCAGAAATTGGTCTGGATATAGCGCGCCACACGGCGGTGGTAAAAATTCTCACGCAGTTCAAGGCGGGCACAGCCCTCCGACCAAAAGCTTCGAAAGGCTTTTTTAGAACTGGTTTTTATGCCTGTAAAGCGCCGGATATTCTCTTTGACGGTTTCAAGCTGGCCAGTTTGACCCGCTCTTTCGAAAGGATTTTCTTCGATCATCTGATCGGAGCGTTCAATCAGCCGGTTTTGCAAGCTGCGATCGACCTGTCCCGTGCTGCGACAGGCATTAAAATACTCGCTGGCAAGCCCCAGGTATTCGCTTGTAAATTGGTGGGGGGTGATGCCTTTGACCTGATCATACTGTTTGACAACGGTGGGCAGATAGTAATAATAGAGATTGCGAAAATGGAGATAGGTGCTGTCAAATACCAAGAGCACGAGATGCACCACCGCAAGAAAAAGCATCAGCAAATCAAGAAAAATACGCGGAAACTGTTTGCTGCGTAAGGGTTTGAGATTGATCACGGTGCTAAGGGGGCATTTATCCGAAACATTGGCCCTCTCCACGGTAACTTGGAACGTCTTTGATTTTCCCTGTGCTCCGGTAAAGGCCTACCTGGTTAAAGCGCTCCATCAGTTCCCCCGCTTTGGCATGTCGGAAGACGATGGCATCTCCTGGTTGCAGTTTTTCAGGGCCTGAATAGCGCAAAGGAGTCTGGACTTCACCAGCCCCTTCATTCTCAAGCAAGTGCAGACCCGGCGGAGAAAAGGGCAAAGGTAATTTTTCTTTGCCGATACTGCCTGAGGCAATATAGCCCCCTGAAAAACAGGTGATCATGCCGGGCACAGGAATTCTGACCAGGGGCAAGGCAAAACCGGCTGCGGGTTGGTGTTTAAAATCCGCATAGAGATCGAAAAGCCCTGGAGCATAAAAGCCCGAACCCACGGTCACTTCTGTGACGCTGGGGTCTTGGACTGTGCTTTCCAGGCTGCCCGTGCCGCCCCCATTGAAGAGCTTAAGCTCAATGCCCAGGGTTTCCAGGGCGTTTTTGACAGCCGCCCGTCTGGCCTGTAGGGTGGGAATGCTCTGGGCCTTGAGTTTGCGAATAACAAAATTTTTGGCCCCCAGCCCTTTTTGGGCATCGCCCACTCCGGCAATCTGGGCTTCATAGCCCATGCAGGCATCGAGCTCTAAATGGGGCCGTTTTAAAATTTCCTGAGCAAGCGCTTTCACCTGTTCTGCCTGGGTCAGGGGTGAGCGCCAGACGCCAAAATGCAGCCCTGGGTAATCGACTGACATATCAATGTCCAAACAGAGATTGAAAATGCAGTTTTCAGACGCCCCCAGCGTTTCTAAACGCTCAGCATGGGCCAGGGAATCGATCATCAGGCGAATGGTTTTGCCCTTGCGAATTTGTGCTGCGATCCTGCGCAAAGCTACAGCATCGGTGCTGGGATAGGCCAAAAGCAAATCGTCAAAACCTGCCTCTGCCAACCAGGCGGTTTCGGCCGCACTGTAGGTCATCAAGCCCTGAATTTGGGGAGAGGCGGCCAGCAGATAGTCTAAAACCGATCTGACCCGAATCGATTTGGTGGCGATGCGAATCGGCAGCTTTCCGGCCCGTTTGCAAAGGGCCTGAATATTCTGATCGAGGGCGTCGAGATCTATCCAGGCCAAGGGCAGCGACTGAGCTCTAAACCAATCCTGCCAGACCGCATAGGAACGCTCACTCACGAGGTGGCTTTCTCAGAATAGGTTCGCAGGGCCAGTTCCCGCTCAGAAAAAACGGGCGGTCTCAGGTCTTTATCGAGCTGGGCCTCTGCTGCTGAACTTTTCAAGGCGATCGCGAGCTGTTTAAACACGGTTTGAAAAGCGGCAAGCGTCCATTTGCCAAAAATCGTGTGGCCGCCCTCATAATTCTGAATCTGATACTCTTCAGCCGTTGAAATATAGCCTTGGTAGGCATTGGCATAGCTTGAGACAATCGTGGTCTCAATGCCCAAGGGTTTGAGTTCATGTTCAAGGCTGGCACGCAAGCGCTGGGCCGCTACGGTGGTGATTTCTCCCGGCACCGCAGCAATACAGATTTCCCCTACTTGGGCCACCTGCACGGGCAAGACTTGAGGCACCCAGGAATGCTCTTCAATCGCCCCAATCCGATGCAGACGTTTCAGTTCAGCGATTACCGGCTCAAGAAAATCGGGAACAGGCAGGTTTTTTAATTCCGAGATGCCCAAAAAACGGCGTTCTCCGCCATCAATCAAAATCTCTTTGGGGTCTTGGGCCTGGTATTTGGCTAAAATCTTGTCTGTTTGCTCGTTTGAAACCGCTTTGGCTTTTTTGATTTCAGATTTGCGTAAATTGCGTGAAAGCGCTGAGAGCAGACTTCCGGCCAAATCACTGACCCCTTTGCCATCAATGGCTGTGCCCTTAAAAAAGGCAACCCCATGGGCTGCCGGGGCTGTATGGCAGCCCGTCTTTCCGCCTGTAAACTGGGGATCGCAGTCGATTTTTGAAAAATCGGCATAGACCATTTCGCTGTGCAGCTCACCGGATAAACGCTTGCCGGGTTTTTCGAGTAGGCTGAGGGCCTGCTCATACTGTAAGCGGCCATTGTAGCGGGCCGATTCAAAATCGTCTTCAAACTTGCCTTTGGGCCAATTCAAGCCCTTGCCATAAAAATTGGGCGAGACGTCTCCCGCTGCACCTTGGGCAAAAATGCCGACAAATTCTGTGTCTTGACTGGCCTGGTGGAATTTCTGCTCAAGATAGCGGGCGGCATAGCCCTTGTTATCAGAAGAAATGCGGCAGTTATCGGGCCCAATACTGGTGGCATGTACACCAAACCAATTGAGCACGCCGCGCAGTTTTCCTGCGGGTGAAAGTACCCGCAGCAGGTACATTTGCCGATCTATGGCGAGATGGGTTTCATAGGGGCTGTATTTTTTGACTTCGGGGTTCTGGTTATAGGCAGTGAGCGAGCGGTTAAAGCCCACTTCCTTCTCTGCAGGGAAAGCGCCATGCACATATTCCAATTCAGCGGGGGCCTCATGGGCGATGGCGCTGAGTACGGCCTCGACAATCGCCGCGACGATGGCCTCAAAAACTTCAGGCTGAAAGCCAGGAATGGTCACATTATAGAAAAAATAATGCGAATACCCACCGGGCGCGCTGTGGGTATGCTGCGCAGTCAGAACCAGATTTTCTTCGCGCACGTCAGCTTCTGGGGCACGTTGCTGCAGATTATCTAAAACCGCAGAGCGAATCGCGAGGGTAATAAAACAGATTTCGGCATTGACGAAAACCAGGCGGTGGCCGGCCTGATCAACCAGGCTGCAGGCTCTGACGAACAGATCAGAGGCCATGCCTTCGGCACGGTTATGTAACATGCCATAACCCATCATGCCAATGCCACGGGTCTGGATACGGATCAGTTCACGGGAAAGTCCCGCAAGATAAGGGGTTGGATTTGTATTGGGCTGCATAGATACTATTGTACCTGAGTTAGAAAATTGATCCAGTCCGGGGCCTGCTTATTTGGCCTCCCAGAGAAACGCAAAGGTCTATTTTGAGCTGAATTTCTGTTTAAAACGCTGGAACCATGAATTTTTTGACCTTTCTTCACAGTCGCAGCGACCTGAAAGATGCCCACAGGGCAGCCCATAGAGCACACTCTGCTCGGCAATATTTTCTTTGATCAGGGGCCAGTCCTGCCAATCGTCGCTGCCAAAGGTCAGACTGAAGAGCACTCTGAAATTTGAACTGGGGGGATAGGGTTCGGTGCTGTGGTAAAAGCCCGCTCCAAAAATCAGGGCTTGATTGGGGCGGTAGGTATAGCGTGAGGATGCCTGGGTTGGGGTTTGGTAGAGCACATGCCCATGCTCAGGAGACAGCTCAAACAGAGGGGCAATCAAGGTCATGGCTTGGGCTCCCGGGCGGTAATCAAAATGCCACATTTCTTCCAGGGCGCGGTTGCCAATTACAAAAAAACCAGCATACATGACCAGTCTGCGTTTGAAGTGCAGGTGGCCTTTCAGCGCTTGACTCAGCTTCAGTTTTTCAAAAAATCTGTGAAAAATCTGCCAGCTTGCTGGGGAATGGTTGGGAAACCAATACAGGGGCCAGGTATCATAGGAGATCAGCGCATAATCACAGGGCTCGGTCTTCAAGGGCTGGTGAAGATAGCGGCCACCTACAAAGAGTTCGGCCTGTTCTTGGGCCTCTAGAAAAGGCGAAATTTCGGCAGCAAAAGAGGCCCTGATCTCTTCCAGCCAATCGCTTTGAAAGGCCAGGGTATAGGCGTTTAAACCCGGATAGAGCAATTTGATCGCATTCATGAAAACCCAGTTTAGCATTTTTTGAGCGAAATTTTCTTGGCAGACTTGACCCTGACCTAGGGGCATGGTTTATCACTAAAGAGAAGGAGAAAAATACATGGCCTATTTAGTAAACGAAGTGGCCCACTGGGCTCAAATCAGTGTGCGTACCCTTCACCACTATGACCGCTGTGGGCTCTTGAAGCCCGATCAGCTTTCAGAGGCCGGTTACCGGCTTTACAGTGATCAAAATCTTGAGCGCCTGCAGGAAATCTTGTTTTTTAAAACCCTGGGGTTTTCCTTGAAACAGATTCAGGCTTTGGTTGAATCTCCGGATTATGCGCGACTTCATGCTTTGGAAAGCCAGAAAGAATGGCTTGAAAAGGAGAAGCAGCGTTTGGATACGCTGATGGAAACGCTTGATAAGAGCATTGAAGCAATTAAGAAAGGGAATAAAATGAAAAAGAAAGCGCTTTTTAAAGGACTCTCTCTCAAAGAGATCAAAGCCCACCAGGCCCAGTATGCCCAAGAAACAGAAGCACGCTGGGGGCAAACGGAGGCCTATCGCGAAAGTCAAAAGCGCACAGCGGGTTATACTGCCGAGGATTGGGCGCGAATTCAGGCCGAGCAGGCCGAGATCTACCAGCGGATTGTCGCAGGCATGGAAGGCCGTCCTGAGTCCCCGGAAGTTCAAGCGGCAGTGGCAGACCTGCGCGCCAGTTTTTGCAGATATTATTATGACTGTACCCCTGAGATCTTTGCGGGTTTGGGGCAGATGTATATGCAGGATGCACGCTTTCGTGATTATTATGAAAAAATTCAGCCTGGATTGGCGGCCTTTTTAAGTCAGGCGATTGCCTGCTATTCTGGAACGCAGGCTTAAGCCTGAAGGGGCTGCGCTATACTGAAGCATCAAGAGTTAACTGGAGAATGTGTATGAAAAAATCTCTGATTTTCGCAATCTTGCTAGTCAGTGCCTGTCAGGGCAGCAATGGTTCACCCAGTGCGCAGGGCAGCGGCACCCCTTCGCCAGTGAGTTCACCGAGCGTTTCAGAAACCCTGCCTGGGGGCGAAACCACGCAGGACTCAGCCAGTGCCCAGGCTGAGGATATCAAAATCAAGGCGCAGAACCTGCTCAATCAAAAATACCCAGGCGCAGGTATTTTTCTGACCACGATTAAGCGCTATACCACCCAAGTGGTAGCAGGCAGCAATCACCGCCTGGAAGTGGAATTTACCAATTCAGCAGGCAAAACCGGGCTTTTGCACCTGACTGTTTTCGCCGATTTAAAAGGGGCCTATAGCCTCAGCGAAGAGGATTATTCAGCGGTCAAATAAGCTGCTTATTCAACTTTGACATGAATGGTGGAACTGAGTTCTGGCCCGTAAGATTTGTGCGTGCCATCGGCAAATTGAAGGGTCAGGCTGTGTTCACCGGGTTTCAGAATCAATTCAGTTGAAGTTTGGCCTTTGCCAAAATGAATATGTTGTTCGTCTTTGGGCACCACTTCGCCAGCCTTTAAGGCTTGACCATCAATAATTAGGTGGTGGTGGCCAGATTGGGCCTTGAGTTCTCCAGCAGGGGCCACTTCCATGCCTTCGATGCCCATTTCAACCTTGATCGGTGATTTCAACGTCGCTCCCTCTTTGGGGGAGATAAAAAAGATCTTGGCTTTGGGGGCTTCAGCCGCTTGCTGGCTGTCTTCATGGGCATGTTCTGTATTGGCAGAAGGGCTGGCGGCAGGGTTTGCGTCCTGGGACTGGGTTTTGAGGCCTTGGGCCTTGTTGTTTTCGGTTTTGTTTTCAGAAGGGGCGCAGGCTGCCAGTGCGAGAATAGAAATGATCAGGGGCAAAAGTGTCGATTTCATGGTTTTCTCCTGGGTTCACTTAGGTGCAGACAGTATAGCAGGACTTGTCTTCAATAGGGGGAATAGGGATCGTTTTCAAGGGCACGCAGGGCTGAAAGCGCACTTTGAGTGGAGTGAATCAATTCAGCGTCGCCCTTGGCGATGCGAATTTTCAGGGCAACTTCCAAACAATGCCGCCCCTCTTGAAACAGACCCTCTTCGACCAGCAGTTTCCCCAAATGTTGCCAGGCAAAATCCCGGTAGCTGGCGGCCTCAGGTTCTTCTGTCAAATCCAGGGCCTGTTTAAACAAGACCTCTGCCTGATGGGCTTGACCCGCATACTGATAAGCCGTCCCCAAGCGGATCAGATTGGCTGCTTCAAAGGATTTTTTGTCAAGAAAACGCGAAAGCTCAAGCGCTTCAGTGAGAAAATCGATGGCTTCGTCGAGGCGGTGAAGAACACGGGCGTAGGAACCCAAGGCCCCCAAGAGTCTTAAGAGATTTTCTGTCGGGCCCTCTGCACGGATCCGATCCAATTCAGCGCGCCCTTCACCGTAGGCTTCCCAGAAGGCAGGGTTTTCGCTGCGGGAATCTCTTAAAAACGCGAATCTCACTGTTGAGAAATGACGCCCACGGTTAAGCCAATCGCGCCACCGATGGCGGCCCCTAAAATGGGACGGCCCTTCCATTTTGAGCCAATCACAGCCCCCAGAACCGCACCGCCAAGGGTATGGGGCAGGGGAAACCCACCTTTTTTATACTCGACAGGGCCTTGGGCCGTTGCAAAATCGGGGGGAGAAACCTGCTGATACTGAACCTGTTGGTATTGCACAGGTTGTTGATACTGTACAGGTTGCTGGTATGGCTGGGCCTGTTGCTGGGCATAGTAGGCGTTGGGGTCGATCTGTTGGGTCTGTACAGGTTGTTGGTACTGCTGGGCTTGTTGCTGGGCATAGTAGGCGTTGGGGTCGATTTGTTGGGTCTGCACAGGCTGCTGGTATGGCTGGGCCTGTTGCTGAGCATAATAGGCATTGGGGTCGATCTGTTGAAGGGTGGTGGCTGGAATGCCTTGATTCTGAACCTGCCATTGGCCTTGATCCTGAGAATAGGCCTGGGGTTGGGGCGCAGCTTGAACGGGCTGGTAGCTGGGAACCTGAGGAGCAGCTTGATAAAGTTGGGTGAGGGGTTGCAGACCTTGCTGAACCTGAGGCATTTTGAAACTCCTGTTTTTGACTTATTCTTATTATGCCCCAAAATCCCTGTTTTCATGCAGGGCAGCCTTTAAGAAAAGGATAAGTTTTGCTCAAATCAGCTCAGTTTCTGTTGGCTCGGGTCTTAAAGCCTTTCATTCAAGCTTGACTTGGATTTAAGATAGACCCATCCAGGATTTGAACCGGGGAGGTTTGCGATGTCTTTTCAGCGTTCCCACTGCTGTCGTTTTCTGGGCGCCAGCGTGCTCTTGCTTGCACTTGCGGGGTGTCAGCAAGCTCTGAATACTGAACCCCAGCAATTTTCTCCCCCTGCTGTCCTTGGCCATGAGATCTTGGTGCGCTACCAGCTGCCCCCTGCAATTCCCCCGGTGGGTCTGACGCTGATCAATCGCGATTTGAATTTGTATGCCTGGCGGGTTCCGCAGGGGCATCAGCTGGCGCAGGATTTGCAAAATTTTCAGCGTGATCCCCAAATTCGCTATGCTGAAGTTTCTCAGATCTATCCAATGGAGCCTTTTCAGGTCGCAGATCTCCCCGACACACCTGAAGCCTTTGCTGCAGAAATTTTTCCCAAAATGGAATCGCTCTGGAATCTGAAAACGATTCAAGTGCCTGAGGCCTGGAAACAGCTTCAAAACCCCCAGCCAGTGAAGGTGGCGATCATTGATTCAGGAGTCGATCCCCAGCACCCTTTTTTGAAACAGAATCTTTTGCCGCTTGAAGATATCTGGAATGAAGTGCAGGGCAAGGATATTCTCAGAAACCTGAGAGACCCCAGTTTTAATCAGGACTACCAAGGTCGAGACGGCAATGGGCATGGTACGCATATTGCAGGCATTATCCAGATGGTGGCAAACCAGGGCAAACCCGAGGGCCCGATTCAAATTTTGCCGATCAAAGCCACCAATCTTGAAGGCGCAACCGACGCCCATCTCTTGACCCAGGCTTTGCAACGCGCGATGGACAAAGACGCAGAGCTGATCAATCTGAGCATTGGCACTGTGGGGCTTCGCAACCCCTCAGGCTCTCAGGCCCTAAAGGACATGGTGGCCTTGGTGCAGACCAAGGGCATTGCCATAGTTGCAGCAACAGGCAATGAAAGCCAGCGCAGCCGTTCGGCAGTGGCTCGGATTTCGGCTCCGGCATTTTATGAAGGCGTCATTTCAGTGGGGGCTGTAACCGACCAACTTCAAATCGCCGATTATTCCAATGGGGGGCCTGAAATTGAGTTGGTAGCGCCGGGGGGAGGATCTAAGCTGCAAGGGGGTGAGAAGATCCTTTCAACCTGGCCAACCTATCCCACGCTTGAAAATTTTAAGCTGGCGGTTGAAACTCTGGGTTATGCCTCAACCTCTGGCACGAGCATGGCCACCCCGCATGTGACCGGAACCCTGGCGCTGATTTTAAGCCAGGAACCCCATTTAAATCCCACCCAATTGCGTGCGCGCCTGATGGTGACGGCTACGCCGATGGTGAAAACAGGTTTTGACTCCGCAAGCGGTTGGGGACGCCTGGATGCCTTCAAAGCCTTGACCTTCAAGGCTGATGACGCAAACTGAGCCTAGATTTCTTCTTTGCGCAGGCGTTTCTGTTCCTGCTGGAAGATTTCCTTGTCCAAGTCGGCCCGTTTTTGATTCAGGCGCTCTGCCTGACGGGCTTCTTCCTGGATTTCCTGCTGGTGCTTGCGCTCCATATGCCCCTGCTCAATGCTCTTTTCAGCTTTGCGCTGTTCAGACTGTTTCAGCTTGAGAGGATCGGCTTCAAAATCTGTATTTTCAGGCAAGAGCGAAGGCGATTGATACTCTTCAGGCTGTGCTTGAAGTTTGTTTTCTTCAGCAACCTTTTCAGAGCTGGGCTTATCTGTTTTAACAGAAGGCAATTTGGCAAGGGTTTGGTCAATGCTTTGATCCAAATCATGGGCCTGCGAGAGCGTTTGCTCCCAACGGCGGGCATCACGGGTGACCATTTCCTGAACCGACTGTGATTCCTGAATGGCCTGGTGAGCGGCCTGCAAGGTTTTGCCAATTTCCTGATCGAGTTTCGCGATTTTGGTCTGAACGGTTTTGACCGTTTGTTTGACCGCAGGGTCGATCACGGTTTTGACAAGTTCAAGTTCTTCAGGTTTGAGATGGGGACTGGCTTCTTTGATCACATCCAGCCTTACCAGTTCCAAATCCTGAAGTTTGAGGGTCTCCGTCTGGATTTCTTTGCGGGTATTTTCTAACTGCTCAGTTTGGGTTTCCAATTTTTGCGTGCTTTGGGCCAAATTGGCGGTTGCTTTCAGGGCTTCGCTTTTTTTGCGCGCCAGATCAGCGGCCATGGATTGAATCGTGGCTTGCTGTTCTTGCAATAATTGGCCCAAATACTGCATCAGTTCTAATGGGCTGGCTTGGCGGTTGCCAATAAAGATTTTTGAACCTTCAGCCCCTTTTTCAATTCGGATATTCCATTGAGCCAGAAAAATCGGGCTGATATCCAAGCTGGGAGAGGCGGCTGCGCCTACACTCAAGCTTGGGGAAGAGGTAATCACAGTTTGCAATTGCTGGGCCTGGCTCTGGGCGGTCTGCAATTTGGCATTGATCTGGTTGGTGTCCTGGTGGGTTTGCAGCAGGGCCTGGTTCTGGGTGACCACTTCGGTGGTTGTTTTTTGAACCTGAGCTACCTCAAAGGTCGCTCTTTGGCCCAATTCCTCTAATTTTTTAGACTGACGGATCACGTCAGCGCTGGCGAGCAGCACTTTCTGGTAATCCTGAGAGGGGTCCTGCATGCTGTAGACCACAGACTCCAGGTTTTGAACCTCTTGGAGAGAAAGCGGTTTGCGCTCAAGGGTTTCCAATTTGTTTTCGGGGGTGATATTCAGACCGTATTTGTTCAGCAATTGGCGATCCTGGGGGCTGACGGCCTGATCACTGCGCACTTTTTGCAGAATGCCCTCAACCGCTTGCAGGGTTTGGGGAGAATCCTGTGAAAGCACCACAAAATGGCCCAGGGTATAGTCCATACCCGATTGAATATTAAAGTTCTGGCTGGTAATTTTGCTGACGGCCAGGTCAAAAACCCCAGCGGTCTGGTCGGCGAGCAGATTTTGAATGCTGCTGGCTGAGAGATTGGAGACCACGCCCTGAATGCAGGAAAGATCGCGGGCCTGGGTTTCAATCTGGTGAAAGGTCTGTTGCTTGAGGTCGATATTGGAGAGAAAACTGGTGACCGAGCTTTGCACCGTTTGAAAGGCATTGCTGGTCTGGCTCTGCTGCGTGGGCAGCAGCAGCTGATAGAGCTGTTGGTAGACCTGGGCTGTATTCTGTGAGGTCAGTCCGAGAGAGGAGAGCAACTGCTGCTGTTGGGCACTCAGGCAGCTGAAATCTACGTTGCCACTGCGCGTCACACTTTCAAGCGCCTGCATGGCATTTTGAAAGCTGGCTTTGTCGGTTTTGTAAAGATTGCCCAGCTTTTCGCTGATATTCAGCAGCAAGGTGGCTTCCTGACCTGAAAGCTGCGGGCTGGGGGCTGCCAGTGAGATGCTCTGGGCGGGCACACCACTGGGGGGCGCTTGGGTTTGAATTCTGTCTGAAAGCAGGGAAGGTTCTCTCAAGGGCGCTGTGGCAGGCACCTGAGAACGGGGCGGGCTCGGTTCAAGCGACTGCAAGACCTTGGGGTCGAGGGGTTGGGTCTTTAAATTGCTATTGAACATCATTTGATTAAATTATCCACCTGACTTAAACGATTCAGGAACTCCTGATAAATCGACTGAACAGCCTGAAGCTGAATTTTGACGGCATTCTGCTCAACGGGGTTCATTTGTGCAAATTGGCTTTGCGTGCGCTGGATAAACTGGTTAAATTCCTGATCGACCGTGGCCTTGGTCTGCAGCAGTTCCTTGTGAAGACGGGTAGAGAGGGGCAGAAGATGCTGTTGAACCTGTTGGGCGGTGGCAGGCTGACCATTGAGCAGATAGCCCGTGACCTGACCTTGGGCATTGCTTTGTACGACCACGCCATAGGGGGCGAGGGTCTGCTGATCGGCAGTTTTCATGAGGTTCTGAAGCTGCCCGAGTTGCCCTTTTAAATCGCTGGGGGCAGGGCCCACCAAAGGTACTTGGCCAGGAATCTGACCTATCGGGGGCATTTTATTGTTCATGAGCTGGCGCAATTGGTCGGGGCTGTTGAGACCCGAAGGCGTTCCGGGGGCAGGTGTGCTGGGGGCAGGTGTGCCGGGCGCTTGCGCAGGCACAACCGGTTGCGGTTTGGGGCTCCAGAGTTGACCGGGAGCGATTAAGCCGGGATTTGCGGGCGGATTGTTCTGAACATTTGGCATTAGCTGATTAACTTCCAGATCCAGCGTTGGGTCCAGGAAGGAGATGCAATTAAACGGCCACTCAAGGTAAAAATCTGTCCCTGTCTGACCTTTAAATAGCCCTCCCGGAGGAGTTGGGTTTCTTCCTGGCTGAGTTGATCATAGCTGTTTTTTGTTAAAACTTGCTTAAAAGCCTTGTTCTGGGAGTGTTGGCGAGGTGCTTGAACCAGGGCAAGTGCTTGTTTTTCGGTCAAATGTAAAATTTGATCGCGAATATGCAGCAGTTCAGGGGTATCCAGGGCCAGGCCACGGCGGTCATAGAGCTGGGTGCCTTGGCGGGTTTGACGCAGGGCCAGTTGCAGATAGGTTTCGACCCATTCCTTTTCAGCTTGTGAAAAATGGGCTTCATGATCAATCAGGCGCTCGATCAGGTTGAGCAGGGTATAAATCGTTTCAGGGTTCTGAAGAAAGCGGCGCACAAAAAACATGACTTCTTCAACGGGGTCCAGACGCAGCATACAGGTGGCTTGGGTGGACTTGCGGAGAATGGCTGTTTGTGCGCTTGTCATGCAATGAACCTTTCGATTTAACAGTTTCTTAATTATTATTTAATAACATTTAAATCAGAATTTCAAGTCTTTTGCCCCTGAAAACTTTTTTATTTTGTATTCTTCCAAGCCGAGCTTCGCGCTTAAAGGGGGAATTCCAGCCCCAAGGCCCTCAGATTTTGCTTAAACTGAAAAGACCGTCAGATCGTGGCAAAGCTAAAAAGGCTCTTTCCGAAAATCTGGCGGAAGAATCTCTGCGCTGAATCAAGGAGTTAAGCATGGTCACAATTCAAGCCTATTCACCACTCTGGCCTGAAGAATTTGCAGAAATTGCTGCCAAATTGCGGGCCGGTTTGGGCCCCTTGGCCCTGCGGATTGACCATATCGGTTCGACCTCGGTTCCTGGCCTGGCTGCCAAGGATATTATTGATCTTCAAATTACGGTGGCTGCCTTATCCCCAGACATCATTGAAGCGCTTCAGGCTTTGGGCTATCAGCATTTTGTTGAGGTGCGCTGTGATCATCGGCCCCCAGCAGCCGTCGGCCCCGATTCAGATTGGCAAAAGTTGTATTTCCGCCCCCCCCCAGGGCAGCGCCCGACGCATACCCATGTGCGCCAAATGGGCCGCCCCAATCAGATCTATCCCTTGCTTTTTCGCGATTATTTAAGGGCCCATCCCCCCATGGCAGAAGCCTATGCCCGTTTAAAACAGCGTTTGGCAGAAACGCTGCCCAATTCGCAGGTCTATTCTGAGGTTAAAGATCCGGCTGTGGATTTGATCTTCTTCGCAGCCCAGGCCTGGGCTGAACGTGTGGATTGGAAACTGGAGCCGGGCGGGCTTTCTTAAATCAGGTGTGGAAGCTGGCCGGATTCCTTGATACACTGAAGCCACTATCGCAAGAGGAGAGCCGCCATGAAGAAGTTTGCCTGCACCCTGATGCTTTCAGCCCTGAGTCTTCACGTGAGTTTCAATGCCTGGGCTGGCCCAGAAGAAGATCTGCAAAGAAGCGTTTCCCGCATGGACATGGCAGGAATTGAAAAAGCCGTGGACAAAGCACTTGAAAAGGGCGCAAAGGCTGAAACTTTGAAGATTAAAGGCCAACCCCTGCTGCTCTGGGCCGTCAAAGAAGGTCAACTCTCTCTGGTTAAAAAACTGCTTGAAAAAGGCGTTTCGATTGAAACCCGTGGCCCAGCCGGTGAAACCCCCTTGATGCTTGCCGCTGCCAGCAGTTCACATGAACTCTTTTATTTTCTGCTCAACCGCAAAGCCAATCTCAATGCCGCAGATAAAATGGGCTTCACGGTCTTGATGTATGCTGCCGATGCGCACCAGGTTGAGCATGTCAAAGTCTTGATTGAAAAAGGTGCCAATCTGCTCGCCAAAACCCATAAGGGCCGGAATGCCCTGATCAATGCTGCCTTTTGGGGGCACGCCGATCTGGTCAAACTCTATCTTGCCAAAAAAGTGCCCCTGCATGAGCGGGATCGCGATGGCAAAAATGCATATAACTATGCCCAGAGTAAGCATTGGAATGATGTGCTTGAGCTGCTGCAAAACGCAGGCGCCTTTGAATAGACGGGCTTACCCGCAAGTTTTGCTGTTTAACCCCGGATAAACTTTGAGTACGCAGTTTTTTTACCTGCGAATTGTTTGAATTTAAACTATCAGAGAAAGTGCTGACCCCATGGGAGAACTTCGGCTTGGAACCCACGATCGTGGCATGATGGATCGCCAGGATTTACTCAAAGCGCAAAAAACACCCCTCAAAACCGGGCTCACGGCTGAAGAAGCCGAAGCCTTCGCCAAAGGCCACAGTGGTTCAGAAATGATTCTGAAACGGGCCGATGGCAAATACAATGTCTATTCCGTGGCCACCACAGAAGCCGGCAAAGCGATCAAAGGCTCAGATTTTGAAGACGGGACGGCCAATATTTCTCTCTCCCCCAAAGATGTGGCCAGTTTGGGCGGCACCAAAGCCTATCTGCGCACCGATGACGGCACCCTGCGCACGCTTGAAATTGCGGGCTTTGAACTCGACCACCTCGATCAAAGTTTGGTGCGGGCAGATTTAGACCTGAATGTTCAAGACAAAGATGGGATTGAAAGCAAATCAAAACGGGATATTACCGGCACGCTCCAGGGCAAGGTCGTGGTCGATCGTGCCATGATTGAAATGGCCCTGGCCCAGGCCGAAAAAGAAACCGGCCTGAGTTTCAAACTGAATACCTATTCTCAAGATCAAAAATACCGGATTGATGTCAGCTATGGGGTGGGCCTGGGCTCAATTACCCTGAAACCCTCTGGCACCGGATTAAAAGTAGAAGTGGGTGGCTTGGCCGGTGGCCTGGCCGATGCCGCCGATTGGCTGGGCAAGAAACTGGGTTATGATCCCCAGCAGGCAGTCGATAATCTCATTCGCAAACAATTGGGCAGCAATCTGGGTTTAAAAGTTGACAGCCAAAGTCTGACTGAATACCAACTTTCCCCCGATTTACAGAACAATCCGCTTTTAAAAGAAATTCCACTCTCTGCTCAGACCTCGTTCAAGGTTGAAGAGATCAAACTGAACCCTGCCCAGGGCAATGGTTTTCGTTTGGATTCCCAGGGCAATCTGGAACTCAATTTCAAAGGCGCGCAGGTGATTGGCAGTACGGCTCCCAAGGGCGCTGTGGCCAGCACAGATGCAGAGGGGGCCGATGCCCTGAATCTGCATGTGGATGCTGAGCTGGGCAATGACCTCAGTGCCAAGGTCGCTGGAGAACTCAATCTCAAGGTCAATGTCACCCAGCCCGAACAGGCCCAGCTCAAAGCCCGAATTCAAGAGTTTACGGGCCAGCAGATTGGGGCCGGGGGCAATTTTGAATTGAGTGGTTTGAAGTTTGAAGCCGAAACCAATCCCCAGGGCAAAATCACAAAATTTGATCAGGAATTGGGCCAACTCAAATTTGAGAATCTGGCCCTTGAAGCTCAAGGTGTGAAACTTGCCCTGAATGCCGAACACGGTGTTTTGAACGGTGAACTCAAAGACAATATTTACCATCTCAATGCCCAGGACATCAGCCTCAAGGGGGCGGTCAGCACCCCCCAGGGGACCCTGAATATCCGCCAGCTCAAATTAAGCGGTGATTTGGCGGTTGATCCTGCCAAGCCAGATAAATTATCGTTTACCATTCCCCAGGGCAAGAAAATCAGCTATTCAGGCAGTTTTACCCCGGCTGGCCAGAAAGAATCTGTCAATCTGCAAAACCTGAGCCTGGGGCCCTCTCAATTCCAGTTGGATGCCAGCAAAGGCAGTCTGAATATTGGCGCCAATGGCAAGACCCAACCCACGATCAGCCTGGCTGCGATTACTTTGCCTGGGGCTCAGTTTAAAAACCTGCAGGTCACAGGCACAGCCCAATCGGATTTAAACCGGGGCACGCTGGCCCTAAATGCCCAGCGCTTTTCGCTGAACGGGCAAATGGGAGATTTGAATCTGACCCGTCTGAGTGGCTCTGGCCAACTCAATTGGGATCCCGCCAAAGGCTTGGAATTGAAAAACGCCCATGTTTCAGCCCAGGGCAAACTGGGCGATCTCGAAGTAAAATCCTTGAAAGGGGCGGGCAATGTCTCGGTCTCCCCCAGGGGGCAGGTTCGTTTCAGCTCGACCCAAGATTTGCAGTTGCAAACCGGCATGGGCCTTGCGGTTAAAGGCAATCTGGCTCTGGATTATACCCCCGGTCAGCTCAATGTCGAAACCACTTCTAAAAATCCAGTTGTGATTGATTATGTCGATGCCCAACAGGGCATTGATCTGCAGGGGGTCTCCTTCAGTGGCCGCATGGCCTTTGATGAAAAGACTGGGGCTTTGAACTTTTCAAGCCACGCAGACCGCCCGCTGGAATTGAAATCTGGCTCGATTTCAGGCGTTGCGGTTAAAGATTTGAGCCTTAAAAATGGCCAGGTCAAAGTTCAGACCCAGGGGGGAAGCTTTGTGGCAGAACCCCTGCCTGGTCAAAGTCTGAGCCTGAACGCCAGCTTCGACGGGATCCAACTCAAAGACCTCAGTTCGCAGGGCCCTGTACGCGTTGACCCGCTCAAACAGAGTATCTCCTGGGATCAGCCCGTTTCAGCCAGTTTGCCCAAACAGGGCATTGACCAGCTTTCAACCCAAGGCCCGGTTGAAATCTCTCAAGACGCCCAGGGAAAAGTGCATTTCCGCAGCCCAGGTGGCACGATCAGCCTCAAAATGGGCAATCTGGATTTGAAAAATTTCAAGGTTGAAGGCGAAGCGGTACTGGATCCACGAACCGGCCAACTCAGCTTCAGCGGTTTGACCGGCCAGAATTCCGCCCTGAAACTGGAGGGTCAACTGAATGGCTATCCGATTCAGGCTGAATCTTCAGGCCAACTGCGGATTCAGCCCAATGCCCAGGGGGTGGAGCTGACCGGTGAGAAACTCAAGCTCAATGGCCTGGTGGATGGCTTTACCCTGCAAAGCCCGGAAGGTGCTTCTGGAAAAGTGCAAATTCGCCCCGATGGCGGTTTTGACCTCAAGGAACTCAATTTTGACGTGAGCGTGGATGATGTGCAGTTGCAAAACCGCAATGGCCTCTTTCATACCACTCCCACCGGGTTTGAAATCAACCTCTCGGGGGATATCAATACCAAGCAGGAAAAGCTGATGACCTTCCTGCAAAAATTCAGTGCCCGCCCGGAACTGGGCGCTCAGGCCCAGGCCGGTATTAAACAGGCCCTGAGCCAAATCAACGCCCATTTCTCGAATTTTAACCAGGCGGATATTCACTACGAAAATATGAAAATCCGCTTTGATAAGGATTTCAATTTTCAGGGCTTTGAAGTGGTCAAAGACACCAAACTCGACAATGCTGTGATGACCTTGGATTTGGGTCGCAAACCTGAAAAGGTCAATATGGGGGCTGTGCACTGGCGGGCTGAAGCCGAAGCCGACCAGCAGGGCTTCCGGGTTAAAGATGGCGAAATTGCCTTTGGTTTGAACCCTGACCTGCGCAATTTTATTGATCGCAGCATTACCCAACAGCTTCAGGATGCAGGCTTGAAAAATGTCGAGCTGGATGTTTTGCCCAATGGGCAAATCGAAATCAAAAACGCGACCTATGAGGTGCGCGCCAAAGGCAAAACAGGCAATAATGGCACCGAAGTGAATATTCCGATTCTCTCCAGTCTGTTCAAAAAACCGAAAAAGGTCATGAATATTTCAGCCAAGCTGGATATCACTCCGAAGATAGAGAACAACCAATTGGTGGTGGAAATTGACCACCTGCATCTCAAGGGGCTTTTGGCGGAAATCATCAACAAGGTAGTCGATGGCGAGGATAAATTATCCGACCAATTGGCCAATCAATTGACGGCTGAGCATATCAACTACCAGCGCACGGATGGCGAATCTGTTTTCAAACTGGATTTGAACGATTTGGTTCAGAAGCAGATGGACCCCGGTATTCAGATTACCCACGCTGAACTCAGCCCTGAGGGTCAGGTCAAACTGAACTATACTTACCAGCAAACCCCTCCCGCCAGAAAATAGGGCTTGGGCTGGAAGGGTGATCAACAGGAGTAAATAGCATGTCTAAAGGCTTCCTCAGCCCGCTTTTGGGGCTGGTTTTGAATCTGACGTATTTTGCGGCCCTGCCGCTTTCTGCCCAGGCGGCTCAAATCGAGAAGAGCCAGACCAGCCCGCTGCGGGTGGTGATTCTGCCCTTTCAGAATATCAGCGCAAACAAAGACGATGCCTGGCTTTCGGATAGTTTTTCAGAGAGCCTGACCATGGGCCTGATCAAGGTTGAGAGCCTGCAGCTGATTGAGCGTTCGCAATTGGGCCAGGTCATGAAAGAGCAGCAGTTTGGCCAGAGTGCCCTGGTGGATGAAAGCAGTGCGCCGATGCTGGGCAAATTATTGGGGGCTGAGGTGGTGATTCTGGGCTCGTTTCAGAAAGTGGGCACAGAATTGCAGGCCAATGTGCGCTTTGTGCGCGTTGAAACCGGCAAGATCGAGCGCAAATGGGCCACCCAGGTCGAGGGCTCGTTTCAGGATTTGTTTCGTCTGCAAAAAGACCTGGCCCGGCAGCTGATTGCCCAAATGCCGGTTAAAGCCTCTGAGCAGGATGTGCAGAAACTCGAAAAGACCTTTGCTGAAACTTCCTCCACCGATGCCCATCGCTTTTATTTAGAGGGCTTGCAAAAACAGCGTATGGGTCTGCCCCCGCAGGAAGCCATTCGTTCGTTTAAGGCTTCACTGGCTGCCGACCCGAATTATGCCTTGGCCTATGCCGGTCTGGCCGATGCCTATTCTCAATTGGCGGCCAAACGCCGTCAATTGGTGGTTTTGCCGCCTGCCCAGGGATTTCAGGTCAAAGGCCCTGGCGATGAAGCCTTGGCTGAGCAATACGCCCAACAGGCCCTGGCCCTGAATCCTGAATTGCCCTTGGCCTGGAGTGCCCTGGCCCGGTTAGAGCAAAGCCGGGGGAACCGCGACCGAGCGCTGGAGCTGAGCACCAAAGCGATGCGGATCAATCCCCGCGATACGGGGGCGCAGTCAGCATATATCGAAACCCGAATTCAACAGGCGAATATAGATATCAAGGCCCTACGCGCAGACTTAAAAAGTCTGGGTGCCAATTTTGATGACCCCTGGCTCAAATTCAACCTGGCCAGCATTGGCATTCTGCAGGAAGCCTTTCGCATGCAACCCGATTTTGGCTGGATTGAAAAACTACTTGATGAAGCCGCTCTCGATTTGCCCGAGAACCCCTTTGTGCCCCTGGCCAAATTGGGGGTTTTGGTACGCCTGCAACGCAATGATGAAGCCCTGACGCTGCTCAAGCGGGTTGAGCAGATGGGGGCCGAATCACCCGAAGTCTTAAATGGGCTCGCTTCGTTTTACAATGCCTTGGGTCAGCATGAAAAAGCCCTTGAAGTGATTGATCGGGCCTTGAAAATTTCCCCCGATGATTTCGATTTATTGGTCGAGAAAGCCGACATACTGTCTGGGATGCAGGATTTTGAAGCCTCAGAAAAGCTCTATCAAAGTTTGGAAGCACGCAGACCCGGGGATACCTGGCTTGAGTTTTCACGTGGTTTGATGTATTTGGGCCTGGGGCAAGCGTATCTGCCCAAATCTCAGGAATATTTAAAACGTGCCCTGGCGCATTGGCCCCAGAATCCCCGCAATCTCAGCCGGACGATGATTCTGCAAATGCTGGGAACGGTCTATCTGATGCAGGACGCGCTGAATGAAGCCCGCCCGATTTACCAGGAACTGCTCTCTGACCCCAGCTATTATGGCGAAGCGTATCAGGTGCTGGCAGGTATTTATGCCTCGGAAGAAAACTATGCCGGGGCCTTGGAAGCCTTTAGCGATTATCTTAAAATTGATTCCCAAGCGATGCAAAACCCAGAAAAACAACTCAAATACCGTTGGTTTTATCTGCTCAAGGCCTGGAACGAGGATGAGCAGAATGTAAATATCCTCAACGATTTGGGCCAGACGGCGATTCAATTGGGCAATTATGGCGGCGCACGGCGATTTCTGACAGAAGGTCTTCGGCTGGCCCCTGAAAACCCCACTTTGCAGTATAATTTTGCTGTTTTGGCCATGCAGGAAGAAAAATGGCCTGAAGCTCAGAGCGCACTTGAAAAAGCAGTTAAGTTGCGACCTGATTATCTCAAGGCCTGGTTTAATCTGGGCTTGGTTTATCAGGCCCAGGGGCAGAAAACACAGGCCCGTCAAGCGCTACAACGCGTGCTTGAACTGGATGGCAGCCATACTGAAGCCCGTGCTCAATTACAGATTTTACTTAAGCAGTGAGGTATTGCCATGGCCTTGATTGAAACACTTGGCGGCATGCTTGCCGTTTATCTGCTCGCGCCCCTGGTGGTGGGCATACCGATTGTCAAAGCCCAACATTGGGTGACGCGACGGGTGCAGATCACCCCCCTTTTAGAGCAGGAATCTCCTGAGATTCAGGAATGGCTCGACTCCCGCCGAGAAGCAATCGAGGCTGAAGGCTTTGAGGTGCAGGGGGCTTATCGGATAGAAAATTTCACCGCCAATGTGACTACGTATTTTCAACTCTATTTGCATTCTGAAACCGGATTGGCAGCGATGTCGGTCTGGGTGCAGAGTCTGGCGATCTCTGCACGCTACGAAGAAATATCTCAGGTTTTTGTCAATGGCAGAACTTTGAATGTGAACAATTCCCGTTTTGCTTCCTCCTGGCGCGTCCCCCTTCGTGAGGTCAGGCGTTTCCCATGGCTTGCTGCTTTTTCAGATCTTTTGAAACTTCACCGTTGGTTGGTTGCTCAGAACCGCGACTATGCTTCTGAAGGCCGCCCTTTTCCCAAAGACGATGCGATTGGCTATCTGTCTGAACATATGAACCACGAATTGGTGGTTCAGGCCCAGAATGGGCTTTACCAAGCCAGTCAGGATGGCCGCAACTGGATACTGACCTGGCCAGGGGCTGTGCATATGGTGTTTGTGAATGCTTTTCCGGGCAAACAGCTCTTGAGTTTTAAAGAATTGGGTCAGAACCGGGATCTTGAAAAAAAAGCGCGCAAAGCGGGTGCGCTTTAAGCCGAAGCTGTTGGGCCTCTGCTTTGAATAGCGAGCGTTTTCCCCATGAAAAAAGCCTGGCAAAAGCCAGGCTTTTTATTTAGAAGCTAGTTGGAGTAATAGTCGAGATTTCTAATGCGGGTACGTTGAGTCAGATAGTATCTCAAATCGGGAAGCAATTTTTGTACCACGAAGGTTTTATTGCCGCCAAAGATATTGATAAAAAAGGTATCTGGAACACCGTCTTTGTTTACGACTTGGTAGTTGACGATATCGTTCTGGTCGACATATTTGCGAAAGAACTCTTTAATATGCAGCATGGCTGATTCTCGGTCAACTGTCTGTGTGGAGGAATAGAGCTCAATTTTCATGGTGCCCACAGGTTTGCGAAAACCATAGAGCGCATCAGCCTGATTGGCATTGGTGGGAAGGGCTTGGGTGGGGTTTTGAATCTGGGGAGCAGAAGCACGGCTGACGCTGGCTGCTTGAAGGGAGCGGGGGGCTACCGCCAAAGGTGTGGGGCCTTGGCAAGCTGCCAGAATTGAAAAACTGAGTGAAAGCATAATAAATTGACGCATGGAATTGAAACTCTCTTTCTCTAACACTTGATTTATAAGGCGGAATTATTTTCCGCTGATAATTTTCTATCCTGAGGATGGAGATCTGTCTTGCTTGAATTTACCAATAATTAAGTTTATTTTAGTTATTTATTAACCTTTAATAGTGCTTCTTCTGTATAACTCCAGATTTTGTGGCTTATCCAGAAAGCGATGAATTCTCGATTTTGAGGCATTCAATGTTCCAAGAGTAATGCTTTGCCTTACGCGATTTCTATTGAATTATGACAATTAAAATACAATTTAACAGATTTCATTTATTTGTTAAAAATTTGTACTTATGTGACAAATTTTTGAGGTACTGATGGGATCTTGATTCTTTTTCGATTGAATTGTATTCTATGGGTGTGGTTTTGATCTTGCATTAATCTGAATACCTTCTCTTACTGAAAGATGTTTTTTGATGGGTGGTGAATTCTCCGTTTTCGGAGTTATCCAGAAAGCGAATAACCCTTCAAAAAGAGGAATTATCCAGAAAGCGAAGAATTCTTCAGAGGAAAATTACTTGAGTGGATAATTCTTCCTGGGGTGGGGTTATACGGAAGAAAGATTCACAGGGGATCATCCATTCAGAAGTATAATTCTCCGATTTGTGGAGTTATACGGAAACAGGATAAGTTGATTTTTGGCGTGTTAGATGGACCTTGGGGGCTTGCTTGGAAAATGCTAAATTTCGCTGATTTGGGGGACAGAGTGGAGTTATACCGCAAGGCTGAAAAGCTGATGGGGATTTGTGTTGAGAAGGGGGCTGGGGGTGGTGATGGGATTATCCTGCCCCTGGATAATTACTTGTTGCGGCGGACTTGTGCGGTTAAAACCAAGTTATAATGCGCGTTTTAGGCTGTAAAAATATTGCGGGTGAGGCAAGAAATTAGACTATGAATCAATTTAAGGCGCATAAGAAAAAACTAGATTTTAGGCCCTGCGCCGCGCAACTAACTCACTCACTTGACTGCGCAAGTGGTATGGAGAAAGAATAGTAATCTTAACAAGAATTTTCCAATTATACAGAAGGATTAATTACAGATGTCATCAAATGAAATAGAAAATAATATTGACACAAAATTACGTGCTGGTAGTCGATATTTCTTGAATTCAAACATTGTTCCTTCAAAAGCAATAGAAATTTCATATAGTAATCCAAATTTAATCATTCGTTCTGGACTTGCTGAATCAATTCTAAATAATGTCGAAAAAATAGATGCTGGATATAGATTCGGACGTATAGATGGCAGTCCAAATTTAGATGCGGATTACCTACGTGCGAGCAGTATTTACAAAGAAAAGATTGAAGAAGCTATTTCCAATGGTTATGTCGAAGTCGAAGAATCAGAAATCTATCTACAAACAACTCAAATAGTTCAAAATAAACTTATCGAACAGCATTTACTCAGACCGTTTTGGTTACCTGAAGTTTCAACTGAGCTGACTAATGACTGGCTTCAATCCAGTCATTATGGAGGTGCATCCTACTTAAAAAACAAAAATTATCCTAGTTGCAAAAATTGTAAGCACCCGCTGACTCATCTACTTCAGCTAAATTTGAGCGAGTTACCTGAAAACTTCGATTTTACTATACGAGAGGGGGCTTTAAAAATTTATTATTGTGTAGATCAATCTGGTGATTGTGAATTGTTTGATCCTAAGCAAAATGCTAACTCACCAAATTACTTCTGTACTTATGTCCCAGTTGAAGAGTTAGAAAACATTGTAGAGTATCCTGAATATGGTGAAAATTCTGATTATGTAATATTTTCACCAGTTCAAATCAAAAGTTGGAACTATGGTGGAGAAGAGTTACCCGATGAAGAGTATCTCACAAATTTTATGCCTCAAATTTCTTCCTTATTTACAAAAGTAGAGAAACATGCTCACACTTTTTTTGAAATCCCTTACGAAAGTGATAAGCTTGGAGGATGGCCACTATCAGCTGGTTTTGATGAAATTGCAAAATGTAAAGAATGCTCTCAACCTATGACTAATATTTACCATCTTGATCCCTATGCTTATGTAGAGTTTTCTCCAGCATCCGTAATTGGAAGAGTTTTTATTTGTCCTAATCATAAGGAAGAGATCTTTTTTACGTATAACTATTTCTAATAAAATGTAAGTGATGTTTAGGTTTAAACAGATGAAAAAAGAAATTGCATGTTAATATATGCCGCGCAACAATGCACATCGTACTGACTCACTACGTTCGCAGCACATGTGCGGCGTTGGCTGGACAAGCCGAGGTTAAAACCTAACCAGAATGCGCTTTTGAGACACTTCTTAATCATACATGGAGATGGTATACTGGGCAAGTGATCTTTTCAAAAAAGCGCATAAAGCTTACAAATCAAAGGTCTCGGCTTGCACAGCCAACTCTTACATCGTCTTGACTGGCGCAAGACATTTGGAAGATGAAAATTCTAGACTGAAAAAATCAAGGAAAAATGATGAATCAAAATCCAGAACAACGAGCGAGAGACGAGATTGATAAACAATTAATTGCTTGTGGCTGGTTGATTCAAAATAAAAAGAATATAAACATAAATGCTGGTTTGGGTGTCGCTGTTAGAGAATATCAAACAGATGTGGGGCCAGCCGATTATGTGCTTTTTGTGGCAGGAAAACCAGTCGGCGTGATTGAAGCCAAAGCCAAAGACGAAGGTTACAGACTCTCAGTACATGAAGATCAAGCAGAAGACTATGCGGCTGCTAAATTAAAGTACCTCAATAATCAAAAATTACCCTTTGTCTACGTTAGTACCGCAGAAGTCACCACTTTTACGGACTTTAGAGATCCCAAACCGAGAGCACGCAATGTCTTTACCTTCCACAAACCGAAGACCCTGCAAGAATGGTTAAAAAAGTCTGAATCCCTACGGGCATCTTTATTGCAACTGAGCAACCTTCCCACTGAAGGCTTAAGAGAGTGCCAGATTAACGCGATTTCAAATCTGGAACAATCATTCAAACACAATAAACCCAGAGCCTTGGTTCAAATGGCCACTGGCTCCGGTAAAACCTTTACTGCTATTACCTTTATTTATCGTCTGCTCAAATTCACCAATGCCAAACGCATCTTGTTTTTAGTGGATACAAAAAACCTGGGTGAGCAGGCGGAACAAGAATTTATGGCCTTCTTGCCCAATGACGACAATCGCAAATTTACAGAGCTTTACGGGGTTCATCGCTTAAAGTCTCGGCATATTCCTGATGACAATCAGGTGTATATCAGCACCATTCAACGGCTCTATGCAGTTTTGAAAGGCCAAGAGCTAGAAGAAAGCGCGGAAGAAGAAAACCCCAATGAGCGTTGGCAGCCCAAAGAAGTTCCCCCTGTCGAATACAATGAAAAATTGCCAATTGAATATTTTGATTTCATTGTCATAGATGAGTGTCACCGCAGCATCTACAATCTGTGGATGCAAGTTCTGGACTATTTTGATGCCTTTCAAGTTGGGCTAACTGCGACACCAGACGCCCGTACCATTGCCTATTTTAAGCAAAATGTGGTGTCGGAATATTCTCATGAAATGGCCGTTGCGGATGGGGTAAATGTTGGCTATGACGTGTATTTGATTGAAACCAAAATTAGTAAAAAGGGCGGAACGCTTTGGAAAGGCGAATACATTGAGCATCGGGAACGCCTGAGCCGCAAAAAACGCTATGCGATGCAAGATGAAGATGAAAGTTATTCCAACAAACAATTAGACAAGGACATAGTAAATCCCAGTCAAATCCGAACGGTGATTCGCACATTTAAAGAGCATTTGCCTGAGATGTTTCCTGATCGCATGGATTCACAAGGTCAGTTTGAAGTCCCCAAAACGCTGATCTTTGCTAAAACAGACAGCCATGCCGATGATATTATCCAAATCGTGCGTGAAGAGTTTGATGAAGAAAACCGCTTTTGCAAGAAAATCACCTATCGGGCCAGCGAAGATCCCAAATCGGTTTTAGCTCAGTTTCGCAATGACTATTATCCTCGGATAGCTGTCACAGTGGATATGATTGCCACTGGCACCGATGTTAAAGCACTGGAATGTTTGCTCTTTATGCGTGACGTCAAAAGCCGCAACTATTTTGAGCAAATGAAAGGCCGAGGTACACGGGTGATTCATTTTGATGACCTGAAAAAAGTGTCTCCTTCAGCTAAAATTGCCAAAGACCATTTTGTGATTGTGGATGCCATCGGCGTCACCCAAAGCTTAAAAACAGATAGCCGCCCACTGGAGAAAAAGCCTGGTGTTGCCCTCAAAGAACTGTTAGCGGCTGTGGCGGTTGGAGCCAGAGATGAAGAACTATTTACTTCCTTGGCGAACCGTCTAACCCGTCTGGATAAACAAATGACCGACAAAGAAAAGGAAGCTTTTCAAGAAAAAGCCAAGGGTCAAAGCATTTCTCAGGTCGTGAAAGGGCTTTTGAATGCCTTTAACCCCGATGTTCTGGAAAGCATTGAGCAGGAAATCAAACAGCAAAAACAAGGACAAGCCCCGGCTGTAATTCAAGCAGCCATTCAAGAAGAAATAGAAGCCTTGCAAAATGAAGCAGCTCACGTCTTTACAGGTGACTTAAACCTGTATATTGAAAACGTGCGCCGATCTCATGAACAAAAGATTGATCTAGTCAATACGGATGAAGTGATTCATGCAGGCTGGGACAAAGACAATAAAGATCGTGCGCAAGAAACCATCAAAACCTTTTCTGAGTGGGTAGAAGGTAAAAAGGACGAGCTTATAGCACTTCAAATATTTTATGGTCAACCATATCAAAGGCGGGATTTGACCTACAAAATGCTCAAAGAAGTCGCTGAAAAACTCATTCAAGATAAACCGACTCTGGCCCCACTCAATATCTGGAAAGCTTATGAGCAATTGGAAACTGTCAGCGGTCAGCCAAAAAATGAGTTAGTAGCTTTGGTAGCATTGATTCGCAAATTGGCAGGCATTGATGAGACCTTAACCGCATACGATAAAACGGTGGATCGCAATTTTCAGCAATGGCTGTTTAAGAAACAAGCGGGTATTCTGAAATTCAGCAAAGAACAAATGGAGTGGCTTTATATGCTCAAAGAACAAATCGCTACTTCTATTCATGTCGATATTGATGACTTGGACTATACTCCCTTTGATGCCCAGGGCGGTCGGGGCAAAATGTGGCAATTATTTGGAGATGAAATGAACAGCATTCTTGAAGAATTAAATGAGGCTTTGGCTGCTTAAAAATGTCTGAAAATGTTATGCCCTCAAACTGGGAAGTCACAAAAATTAAACATATCAGTGCAATCAATCAAAAATTGCCTTTTGAGGAAATTGATGACAACTTAGAAGTTTCATTTTTGCCAATGAAGTTAGTTGAAGAAGAAAGTAATGTTATTCATTTAACTGAAACTAAAAAGTATTCAGAAGTGAAAAAAGGGTTTACTCCAATGACTGACGGGGACGTGATTTTTGCAAAAATCACACCTTGTATGGAAAACGGAAAAATAGCAACTGTTCATTCACTAAAGAACAGAATTGCTTTTGGCTCTACTGAATTTCACGTTTTTAGGTGTTATAAGTCAGTTGTGAATACCTATTTATTCTATTATTTAGTTCAATCGAAAACTCGACAAGATGCCGCTCAAAATATGACGGGCGCTGTCGGCCAAAGGCGAGTTCCCAAGCAATATTTGGAAGAACTAGACATTCCTATTCCCCCTTTTTCGGAACAACACCGCATTGTCGCCAAACTTGAAGAACTTTTCAGCGAATTGGACAAGGGCGTTGAAAGTCTAAAAACAGCCCAGCAGCAGCTTAAGGTGTATCGGCAGGCGGTTTTAAAATGGGCGTTTGAAGGATTGTTAACTCAGTTCAAAGATAAAGATTTAAAGTGGCATAGCTTCAAGTTAGGCGAAGTAATTCAATCTATTGACGGAGATAGAGGGAAAAACTATCCTAAAAAACATGAATTTTTAGATGCTGGCCATTGCTTATTCTTATCCACAAAAAATGTTCGCGAAGATAGATTTGTTTTTGAAGACAATATTTTTATTTCAAAAGAAAAAGATGATCAGTTACGAGGAGGAAAACTTCACTTAAATGATGTTGTGATAACAACAAGGGGAACATTGGGAAATGTAGCTCTCTACGATGAGAGGATAAAATTCAAAGATGTTAGAATTAATTCTGGGATGTTGATTCTTAGAGTTAAAAACCAAAGCATATTGAACAATAAATATTTGATGAAATTTATCACGTCACCAATTTTTTATAAGCAGCTAAAAGAAAAACAATCTGGAACAGCTCAACCTCAGATACCAGCAAATGTTTTAAAAGAGATTATTATTCCTGTTCCTCATTCTATTGACGAACAAAACCTCATCGTCTCCGAAATAGAATCCCGCCTCTCTGTCTGCGACAAGATCGAAGAATCAATTGAACACAGCCTCAAACAAGCCGAAGCATTACGGCAAAGTATCTTGAAGCAAGCTTTTGAAGGTAAATTAGTTCCCCAAGATCCCAATGATGAGCCTGCCAGTGTGCTTTTAGATCGCATCAAAGCGGAGCGGGAGCAGAACCAACCAGCCAAGAAAACCAAGACTTCGAGAGCTAAGAAAGTTATGATTCCTCTATGAGCAGACGACCCAGATTAAAAGTGATGATTGCTTCAACCATCTATGGCTTTGAAGACCAGTTGGAGCAGATTTGTGCCACTTTTCAGGGATATGGTTACACTGTTTTAAATTCTTATAAAAGAACCATTCCTGTTCATCCAGGCTTATCGAATCAAGAAAACTGTTTAAAAGCAGTCGAAGCCTGTGATCTATTTTTTGGTATTATTCGCCCACAATACGGTGCTGTTGTTGATGGGGAACGCTCCATTACACATTATGAAATGCGCAAAGCAATTGAACTTAAAAAACCACGTTGGTTCATTGCCCATCGAGATATCAGTGTTGCTCGTCAATTGCTCAAGCAATATATGTTCAATCAAGGTGGCACAATCAATCCCGACTTCCAATATCGCAAAAACGCGGTACTGGATGATATTCGGGTGATTCAACTTTATAATGACACCATTTTAAACAATCTCCCTCCTCAGGAGCGAGTCGGTCATTGGGTGGATGAGTATTTCAAATTGATTGATATTCTGACCTGTATTGAAACTCAATTTAAGGATAAGGTCAGAATCAAAGAAATTGTAGAACAAATGCGGGTGCAAGCACCATGAACTCAAATCAATTGATCAAAGATTTGCTTAAACAAGGTGAGAACGAACAGCTTGAGTTTAAAGAAAGCGTTCGAAAAGACATTGTCGGAAAAGTCATTTGTTCGTTTCTCAATCAACAAGGAGGTTATCTGTTGATTGGTGTTTCTGATGATAAAAAAGTGATTGGGATTCAAGACGCTCAAAAATGGAAGCAAGAGCTTGAATATTACCTGCTGAATGAAATTGCTCCAGAAGCACCTGTCATGGTTTCGATTGAAACCCATCAAAAAAAAGAACTTCTCTTAATTAAAGTCTGGCCAGGTTCAAAACAACCTTATGTCTTTGGTGGCAGCATCTATTACCGCCACGGTGAAAGAACGGTTCAAGCTTCGTCCCGTCAAATTTCAGAACTTATTCACAATCGACAGTTGACGGAAGTTCATTGGGAAAGGCGTTCTGTCTTAGGGGTTGATCTGGATGAATTGGACCAACCTGAGATCCAAAAAACCATTGATAAGGCCATGGAGATTAATAGAATAAAAGATCCCAAAACGGATATTTTTGATTTTATGCGTTATTATGGCTTGTATCAAAATGGCGATTTTACAAATGCTGCTGTTGTTTTATTTGTCAAAAATCCTGCAAAATATATTCCACAAACAAGAATTAGAGTCTCTGTTTTAAAAACAGGAAAAACCGGAGACCAGTTTTTGGACGACCAAATTTTAGAAGATCATTTATTTAATAATATCGAGTATATTATTAATTTTTTAAACAAACATGTCTCATCTGTTACTTATTTTAGCCCTAATTCATGGCAACGCAAAAATGACCTCGTTTATCCTATTTCAGCTTTACGTGAAGGTATATTAAATGCCTTGATTCATCGGGATTACTCCCAATTATCTGGAACTGTTTCTGTTTTAATTTATCCTGATCGATTAGAAATTACAAATTCAGGAAAATTAAACTTAACAATACAAGAATTAAAGAAAGATCACCTTTCAAAGCCTGTTAACCCAGACATTGCACATATTTTTTATTTAAGAGGCTTGATTGAAAAAATTGGTAGAGGGACACTCAAAATTTTAGAGGCTTGCGAAGAAGCCGGATTACCAAAACCGGAATGGAAAACAGACAGTCACTCTGTGACTTTGACCTTCTTCAATCACCAAGATAAGTCAGTCTTACAGGAAATTGACGGAGCTATTGACGGAGCTATTGACGGAGCTATTGACGGAGCTATTGACGGAACAACTCAAGCGGTTAAGAAAAATCTGAGCCAGCTTTTAAGCATGATTTCACAAGATGAAGGAAAAAGAGTCCCTGACTATCAGCACAAAACAGGGTTTTCAGCGAGACGGATTGAAAGATATCTTCAACAACTCAAAGAAGCTGGTCTCATCGAATTTAAAGGTAAAGCAGCGCAGACGGGTGGCTATTTTTTAACAGCTAAAATGAAAAAGGAACTTGAGTCCCAATGAGCAATGAGAGCAACAACACATCAAGCATTATCAGTAAAATCTGGAGCTTTTGTACCACCTTAAGAGATGATGGGGTTGGGTATGGCGATTACCTGGAGCAGCTAACCTATTTACTCTTCTTGAAAATGGCGTATGAATTTAGTTTGCCGCCCTATAATCGCAAACTGCCCATTCCTCCTGAATTTAACTGGGAATCCCTGACTCAAAAACGGGGGGCAGAATTAGAGATCCATTACACAACCTTGTTGCGTGAACTGGGGCAAAAAACAGGGGTGCTGGGGCAAATATTCACAAAGAGCCAAAACAAAATCCAAGACCCTGCCAAGCTCTATAAGCTGATCGACATGATCGACAAAGAGCAATGGAGCACAATGGGGGCTGATATCAAAGGCAAGATCTATGAAGGCTTATTAGAGAAAAACGCCGAAGATACCAAAAGCGGAGCAGGCCAGTATTTCACGCCCAGAGCCTTAATCAAAGCCATGGTGGCTTGTATTCGACCAGAACCGAACAAAACAATTGCTGATCCGGCCTGCGGTACGGGTGGCTTCTTCTTAGCTGCTTATGACTTTATTGCCAACCCTCAAAACTATACCTTGGATCGTGAGCAAAAAGAGTTTTTAAAACACAAAACCTTTTTCGGGAATGAAATTGTCCCAGGCACCCGCCGCATGGCCTTGATGAACCTTTTCTTGCATAATATCGGAGACTTTGAGAGCGATAATTTCATTATGCCCACAGATGCTTTGATCGCCGACAGCGGCTTACGGGTTGATTATGTCTTGGCTAATCCTCCTTTTGGCAAAAAAAGCAGCATGACCTTCACCAATGATGAAGGCGAGCAGGAAAGCGAAGATCTAACCTATAACCGTCAGGACTTTTGGGTGACAACCAGCAACAAACAATTGAATTTTATGCAGCATATCCGAACCATGCTTAAATCTGATGGCCGTGGTGCTGTGGTTTTACCTGATAACGTGCTTTTTGAAGGTGGGGCAGGTGAAACAATTCGCAAGAAAATATTGGAGACGACGAACCTTCATACCATTCTGCGCTTGCCGACAGGCATCTTTTACAAGCAGGGTGTGAAAGCCAATGTACTTTTCTTTGACAACAAACCAGCGGCTAAAGAACCCTGGACAAAAGAAATCTGGTTCTATGACTTCCGAACCAATATGCATTTCACCCTCAAGAAAAACCCCTTGAAATTTGAAGACCTGCAAGATTTTATTCAATGCTACAGTCCTTTAAATATCAGCAAAAGAGCTGAAACTTATCACCCGGAAACCAATCCTGAAGGCCGCTGGCGCAAATTTACCTATGAAGACATCTTGAACCGAGACAAAACCAGCCTTGATATCACTTGGCTGAAAGACAAGTCTTTGACCGATCTTGAGAATCTTCCTGATCCTGATATTTTGGCCAATGATATCATCGAAAACCTTGAGGCTGGCATTGAAAGTTTTAAAGAAATCATGATTTCAATCAATAGAAGGATTAAATAATGACAAAACAACCTAAAGTTATTTCAGAATCTGATATTATGGATGCTTTGAAAAGCTCTGGCTATTTGATGGAGCAAGACATCGCAACACAATTAGAGAGCCTTGAATATAGTTTAGTTGAAACTAATGTTGTTTTCGAAGATATCAATGAAAAGAAATCTAGAGAATATGATATTAAAGCAATTAAAGGTGAAGTGATAAGCCATGAAAAATACGCTATTACTTTTTGCGAGGAGATAATTTGCGAGTGCAAAAACTCATCCAGTCCATTTGTATTTATAGGAAGAAATAAAAATAACTTAGACTACCATCCCTATCCCAAGGAATACATTTTTCCAGTTAAAGAGTATAATAAGCCGATTGAAAATGACGAAGGTAGAAGTATTTATAATGTGTACAAGGCTTTTCAATGGCTTGATTTAGCTTCTAAACACTATTATTACTCAACTGATCAAAAATCTGTTCAATTCTGCAAAATTATAGATGAAAAAGGAAGGCTTAAGGCTGTTCATGAAGGGTTCTATAATCAAATTTTTTATCCTTTAATTAAAGCTACCCTCTCAAGAAGAGAATACAACAATAGAAAAAATCATATCTGGCTCGGCTTTCCAGTTGTAGTAACTTCTGGTGAGTTATTCTATGTGAACTCCCAAGACGAAAACCCTACTCCTGTAAAGGTTAATCATGTTTCATTAATACGTGATTTGCAAGAAGGGGAAATAAAAGGTAAATTTTTCATTGATTTTGTCACACAATATGGACTTGAAGATTACATCTTAAATAAGGTTAGACCATTTACTAATTATGTTCTTGGACTGGCAAAGAACAATCCAGAAGTAATTATGGAAAAGCTTCAGAATACAGAAAAGCTCGTTATTGAATAAACTTTCGGCAAGGCATCTTATTAGGATGATAAACATTTTCACTTTAAGCAAACAATGCAGCTCATCTTATCTCCCCTCCAAATTCTTGTTGGAATTAGGTCTAGTTAAATGAACAATAAGAATGCTATAAAACCCACACATTTAATGATTAGATTTAATGAGCAATATATAAATAGAAATCGTAATTTACTTACAGAAAAAAACTCAGATACCATCACAGAGCATCAAATAATTGCCAAAAAAAATGGTTACGTCTGGTTTGGTAAGTTTGGTAACTCAATAAAACAAGAGTACATAAGCACAATTGAACAAAGTAAACAAGAACACCTTGTTTTTTTAGTTAAAACATCTCAGCAAAAAAGTTTTGTTTATCGCGCAAAAATAATTGCAATATCTAAAGAAGATCAACGAATAACCCCTGAGAGTCTTTTTATACCACAGTATTATCGCAACTCAGATTTGGATTTTGGATTTTGGATGAAAATTAAAGACATCCAAAAAGTGAGCTCCAATTTTTTAAATCAGTTATATGTAAATAGTAGTCGATCTCCACTTTTTGAGAGTTTAAATCGAAGCACAACAGGTTTAATGTATATATCATTTAAGGATTAAATATGAAACCTAGACAGCCAACAAGGCAGATCATCTTGACTCCCTTCGGTCGCAAGATATCTGCATCGTTGAGTTTGTAGAAAAACTAGTAATAGATTCAAAAAGCGATATAATATAAGTATCCCATTGAATTAAAAAGGTGGTTCGCGATGGCACGATTTAAACCTTACAATTATGACCAAACAGAACTTCTTGCGATTTCATTTAAAGAACAAATCTTGCCCGGAACATTTGAGTATACGCTGAACCACCTGGTAGAGCGTGAACTGGATACCAGCATCTTTCATCATCGCTACCAAAACGATGAAACAGGCCGCCCGGCCTATGATCCCGCTTTGCTGCTGAAAATCGTGCTTTTGGCCTATTCAAGGGGAATCACCAGCAGCAGAAAGATTGAGCAGCTTTGCCGTGAGAATGTTATCTTCATGGCCCTTTCAGCCAATTCACAACCCCATTTCACCACGATTGCAGATTTTATTTCCCGCTCCAGTGAAGAAATCTCCCAACTCTTTTTGCAGGTGCTGATGATTTGCGATGAACAGAAGCTGATTGGGCGTGAAATGTTTGCCATTGATGGCTGCAAACTGCCGAGCAATGCCAGCAAAGAATGGAGTGGCACCCACGCAGACCTGCGCAAGAAGCAGAAAAAACTGGACAAGGCAGTGCGCAATATTCTCAGAAAACACCGTGAAACAGACCTGCTGGATAAAGATGAAGCCTGGATTGAACGAGAAAAGAAACAGGTTGAGAAATTGCAGGCCGCCAGTGCCAAGATCAAAGCCTTTTTAAAGACCAGTCAGGATAAGCCAGGCAAAGAAGGGCGCATGATTCAGAGCAATATTACTGACAATGAATCCGCCAAAATGAAATGCAGTCATGGCGTGATTCAAGGCTATACCGCAGTTGCTGCTGTAGATTCCAAATGTCAGGTGATTGTGGCTGCAGAAGTCTTTGGTCAAAGTCATGAACACGGTTTGCTGGAACCCATGATTGAAGCTGCCCATGAAAATTTAGGTTCTGAACAGGCTGAGCGAGAAGAGATCAAAATCTTAGCCGATGCTGGCTATCACAATAAAAAGGCTTTAACTTATCTGGAAGAAAACAAGCTGGATGGGTATATCGCTGACCCAGGTTTTCGGAGCCGAGATCCCCGCTTTAAGGATTACAAACGCCATGATAGATATCCCAAGAAAGAGAAATCTGAGCAGGTCTCAGATCCCAATAAATTCACCCGTTCAGACTTTAAAGTAGATTTGAAAAAAGAGATTTGTATTTGCCCCGCAGGCAAAGAAATGAAAATGAATGCCCGACATTTTCAGACCCAAAGCAATGAACTCATGAACTTCAGAGCCAAACCCAGTGATTGTCAAAACTGTGAATTTCGCAGTCAGTGCCTGGATAACCCCGATCAGCTCTCGCCTCGCAGTTACAGCATTAACAAAGGAGTCGTGAAAACGCCTGAAAATGCACTGGTTCAGAGAATGAAAGACAAGATAGACAGTACCTTGGGGCGAGCGATCTACAGTCTTCGCCTGGGGACAGTTGAGCCAGTCTTCGGGCATCTGACCTCAAACATTGGCTTGAGGCGATTTAGCCTGCGTGGAAAAGCGAAAGTCAATGCCCAATGGCATTGGATGGCGGTTCTACACAATGCACTCAAGCTTCACCGATACGGAGAGTTGAGGTAAAAGTGGGAATGATGAGAGACAGTAATGAAATATTGGGTCATAATAGAAGGGTTAAAGAACAAATTTTAGAGTTTTGGATGTTTGTAGAAAAAGAGGCTTCCTTCGTCAGCGCTTTTTCTACAAACTCGTTGACCAGGCCTGACGGCCCTGAAAGCGAGTCAAGGAGCGAATATTGAACACCTTTAGTATATCATATTACTTGCCGTTACACAGACTAAAGTTTCACAGTTTAGGTGAAAATTCTTAATCTCAATAATATGCAATTAGAAATTTACTCGAATATGAGTAATTTATTTTCAATGATATTATTGATGAGATTACAGGAATTGTTCAGCTAAATCATAAAGATATAGGGAGGGTCATCCCCATTGTGAATTTGATTCGTAATATTTTCTTGGAAATCGAATCATTTCAAGGAAAACCAAATCAAGTTTTAACTTGATTAAATAATAACGTAATTTTGGTAAAAATAGACTTTTAAGCAACAGTCTATTTTTAATGATATTTGCTTGTAAATGAAGTTTTTCTGAACAGAATGGATAAATTAACTCAGTGCTTTAGGATTGAATAAGTAGCCTTGTTGTTGTATGATAATCCTTTCTTTTGACTTCAAAAATAATCTGTGATGATAATCGCGAAACCTTGGAGGGAATATATGAATATGAGCCAGAATACAGATAACAAAAAGCCAATAGGCGATCTCTTTTCAATACTGGTGGCACATGGACGCCGTGAAATCACCCGGTCACAAGCCATTGCTGAAGTCGCACGGTTTAGTACTGGGCGTTTGCAAGAACATCTTGAAACCGCAGGCCTGACGGATACTGCTTTTTCTGAAGATCGTATGCTATTGGCTGACATGCTGGTGGCACTTCACAATCCACCTGATACACGTTCAACAGAAACTAAAACCTTACGGTCACTGATCTCTGGGCAGGTTTATGAAGAAGATCCCGATACACTTTTGGGTCGATATGCGATGAATAGCAAAGAGGGGATGGATATATGGGCGTTATATGGAGGGAGTACTACTCCGAAACTTGTAAAAGAATTTTCGCTTTCCCAAGAAGAGATTAAAGGTTTGACTCTAAAGGATTACGAATACATTAATGAAGATTTAGAGCCGCCTATCGAACCAGAGTTACCTACTCCCCTCCCGATTGAAGTTGGAAATCCTTGGCATTATCGTGTTGATATTAAACTTGTTTTATGGATTCCCTTTCATGGCAATTCCTTACCCATCCCAACTCGATTTATGCCAAGTGGTTGGGAGAATTCTCCCGGACTTAACCAAGAGATGCGTACTGCAGGCCGTTTTATGCTCGCAACCGGCAACACAACTCCTCCTGACTCTTTCACGCGTGATTCGTGGAATAAATTTGTCGCAAGCAAAGAATACCGTGGATTTGTATGTCGTGAGCTCTACATTTGTTGCCCGGATGAAAAAGAAAAATTAATCATTCCACATGGTCAGGATGCCGGTTATACCCCTGCACCTGCATCCGCTGACATGACTGAAGACAAACTGAATAAATTTCACGGTGAGAATCAGAATGCAGGCTCTGTCGCCTCTGATTTCTTGTCTGGACCCAACGCTTCAGCACTAGATTTCCCCGCAATGTTGCCTGGTAGATTCCTTGCCAAACAGGCCCAACTCGGGGGGCGTTTGATTCGCCAGAACCCCCCCCCCAAGAATGAGGCTTTCAGTAAAGGTGAAATGCTGTGTCCGCCAATTGTACGGACAGCAGAATGTCTCAGTGGTTCACAGGACTTTTGGATACGGGTCGGACGCGATCATAACCTGTTGAACTTTATGCTTACTAATAAGCTTATTAAATTCCAAGGCGGCAGGTTGAGTTTTAAATTGTGTTGTGATGGCAAGCTCAAAATTAACTTCAACCATAGTGCAATTCCATCTTGGAAACTATATATCAATAACAAAATGGTTAAAACATACAGCATGTTGGATGCGACATGGGCAGAGGTAGAGGAGGCATTTTTCGAACCCTTATCGGCTGAGCAGTTTAAAAAACCAATTCCAGAAATGGAAAGTGCGCTTGAGGCTGCACTGAGAAAAGCTGTAAGGTCAAAGAAAGTTAAAAACTGGTCTCAAGATTTTACTTTGGCAAAACGTGAAAACTGCCCAGGACAACCATTGCCAGAAGAATGGATCGTCGATCCAGGGTTTTAAGATGAGCTTAATCATAAGTAATTGAAAAAAATTTTTAATCAATATTTTTTGATTTATAGAAAGGCTTTGCACTGTTGTTTCGGAGATTTTGAAATTCCAAAGAAGTGGGCGTACTCTGTAAAGTGACTAAACTATTGGAGAACGCCCAATGGAAATTATACCCGAATTTTTGAATCAGTTTGCCGGAAATTTCACACGTCCCGCTTTCAAGTATTTTGTACGCTTGATGAAAGGATTTTTAGAAGTGCCTGGGCCAAAAGCCATAACAGAGCTGAATCGTGAGAAGCCACCCCAAGAGCATTTCAGCTCTATCTACGATTTTCTAAACCGTTATGCTTGGCTTTCTCAAGACCTGGCAGACACACTTCTGAATTGGCTTTTGACAAAAGTTCAACCTGGCCAGCGCACCATTCTGGTTATTGATGAGATCTACCCTTTATGGGTACACCAAGAAGTTCAAGCCCCATGCCCAGCATATTGAAGGTCTCTGTTGGCATGCAGAGCATCATCGCCTGGTTCAAACCAAAGTGAAAACCGAATCAGGAGAAGAACTGAAGGCTACTGGCGTGGTGGGGCAAAAAGGCCATAGTTGGGTCGTGCTGGGTCTTTTGCATCATGTGAATCCTGGTCATTGGTGTTGTTTTCCTCTGCGGGCAGGGCTGTTTGTGCGCAAGAAATATTGCCCAGAACATTTTGAGGATAAACTTCAGATCGCCAGCAGGCTGATGAATAGCCTGAAACTCCCCGAGAACACTTTGCTCGTGGGGGATAACTTTTATGGCGCAGCGCGATTGGTGAATGAACTCTCTGAGGACGTTTTAAGCCATCTCAAGAATACTGCTGTGGCTTACCAGTATCCTGAACCGCCTTGCAATCAAGGACGGGGCCGCCCCAAAATTTACGGTGACAAAGTTCAACTCCTCACGTATCTGGACAATCCTCAAAGCCTGAAAACCCATACCATGATTATTTATGGCCAGGAGAAAACCGTTGAAATGGCTTCTTTTGAAGGCTTACTCAGAGGGCATAAGCGACCTGTAAAAATTGTTTTGGTGAAAGGTTTGCGCAAAGAACATTTCTTACTGTTTACAACAGATTTGGCCATGACCGATGAGCAAATACTTGAGTATTATGCCGCCAGGTTTCAAATCGAGATCACTTTCAGAGAATTAAAACAAGACCTGGGAGCCTTCAATTACCGATTGAACTCACAGCTTGGCTTCAGCAGGTATTTACAAATTTCCTTTCTGGCTTATGCGCTGATCAAATACCTGGCGATTCAAGGCGAGATTCTCCCTCAAACGACAGATTGGTATACTCCTAAGGGGTTCGCTTCTCCGGCCAGGGTTCAACGGGTTCTATCCCAGCATTTTCAAGCTCAACGAATTTTTCAGGGGGTATTTCAAAACGGTCTCCTCAACAAAAATACTTCATTGGAAGATTTCATGCGATGTGCGGCTGCTTAATTCTCCGAAACTACAGTTATTCACGTGGCGCTCTGCGGTCCTCTGGTGTAAGGTTCGTTCCTCACCAACGCCAGAGGCATCACCAGCAGCAGAAAGATTGAGCAGCTTTGCCGTGAGAATGTTATCTTCATGGCCCTTTCAGCCAATTCACAACCCCACTTCACCACGATTGCAGATTTTATTTCCCGTTCCAGTGAAGAAATCTCCCAACTCTTTTTACAGGTACTGATGATTTGTGATGAACAGAAGCTGATTGGGCGTGAAATGTTTGCCATTGATGGCTGCAAACTGCCGAGTAATGCCAGCAAAGAATGGAGTGGCACCCACGCAGACCTGCGCAAGAAGCAGAAAAAACTGGATAAGGCAGTGCGCAATATTCTCAGAAAGCACCGTGAAACAGATCTGCTGGATAAAGATGAAGTCTGGATTGAACGAGAAAAGAAACAGGTTGAGAAATTGCAGGCCGCCAGTGCCAAGATCAAAGCCTTTTTAAAGACCAGTCAGGATAAGCCAGGCAAAGAAGGGCGCATGATTCAGAGCAATATTACTGACAATGAATCCGCCAAGATGAAATGCAGTCATGGCGTGATTCAAGGCTATACTACTAAGATAGACAGTGCTCTAGGGCGAGCGATCTACAGTCTTCGCCTGGGGACAGTTGAGCCAGTCTTCGGACATCTTACCTCAAACATTGGCTTGAACGATCTAACTTACGGGGAAAAGCGAAAGTCAATGCCCAATGCCCAATGGCATTGGATGGCGGTTCTACACAATGCACTCAAGCTTCACCGATACGGAGAGTTGAGGTAAAAGAGGGAATGATGAGAGACTGTATCGAAAAATTTGGTCATAATAGAAAGGTTCAAGAACAAATTTTAGAGTTTTGGATGTTTGTAGAAAAAGAGGCTTCCTGCGTCAGCGCTTTTTCTACAAACTCGTTGATGATGCGCCCTCTGACTTGGCGACCAATCAAATGACTGTATCAACTGGCCACCAATCACACAGCTCAGTCAGCGAGTTCGTCGAGAAGTTCTTGCAAGCTTTCGACAGCAGCCACCAGACGTTTGTAATTATTTAGTAAGGGACGGATATCTTGTTTTTGCGCTTCAAGTGCATCAAGTTTATCTGCAAAAGCATCACACTGATCCAGTAAATGCTCCAGATTTATCTGAAAGACTTTGTCAGGGGATTGCTTCGTTTGTTCTAGCTCTGCTTGAACAGTCACCAACTGCGTCTCCAGATGGCGATTCAGATCCAATAAATTTATAGAAAACGCCAAGGTTTTGTCGAGCCTTTGCAAAATCGTTTCAAGGGGACGCAAACGACTGTTCAATGCCAGGACGTCGGTGCTGCGGCCCAGCAGGTTGATTTTAGTCTGAATCAAGCTCAAGGTGTACTTCAGGCGATGGCTATGTTCCTGCAATTGTAGGGCTTTGTCCAGATCTGCTTCTGCTTGGGCAACCAAGACAGGTGTGTGCATTGCAGAGCGAATTTTCGCCGTAATGAAGTCTTCAAGATGATCATAATCATCCTCGGGTTCGGCCGAGTCAAAGGTGGATATGCCCAAAGGAGTCGCTGCCTTGTTTTTCTCCAGCTCAAAGCTGTATCTGAGCAGATTACCAGCATCAGCGTTATCGGGTTCAATCCTCAGCGCTTCCTGCAAAAATATTCTGGCCTTGTTTGCCTCCTGCAATAGCAGCAAGAGATAGCCCATGCCTAGATAAGCTTGTAGTTCACGCCTGTCGGTTTTGATCACGGTGAGAAAGGTGTGCGAAGCCTGCTTGGCAGCAGCTTTGTCCTGCATGCCACTCTCGAGGAAGTCTGTCAAATGGCGCATACCCAGATTGATCTGCTCTTGCAGGTTCTGATTTTTTTGTTGCGTGCCAGACTGGGCTTTACCGGCGTTTGCAAATTGTTTCAAAGCTTTCAGATCCATTTTTTTACCTCAAGTGGGCAACAAGCTTCCCTGTTTTTGCATGCGGGATTCTATCAGCAGTTGCTGAAAACTCTCGCGGGCATTCTGCAGTGCTTGCGGCTGGCCGTCTCCGACCAAAATATTTGCATCGGGATTGGCAAAACCGAGCCCAACCATCGATAACCCCCAGCCGGGAGTATGAAGATTGAATGGCTGAAGCAAGTTGTTCTTCTGAGCATCTTTCAGCCCGCTTTGATTAACAGCTTGACAAAAGTCTAACAAATCCCGCGCCGTTTGTATTTCACTCAGCGGAATATCGTCCACTCGGTTGATATAAGTTTGAAAATTAGTAACTTGGATTTGAGTCAAATTCGCACGTCCCTGATTGAACTCCCTTTTGATGGCTTGCATCGTATCAACTTTGGCCTTATAAGTATCGATCAGAGTCTGCGCCTGGACGGGATCATTCTCTGCCAGCAACTTGGTCATGAGCTCGGTAGTGAAGCGGGGCGGGCGTGCCGTCTCGAGTGTATTCATATGAATGATGTCATCGAGCTTTGCCAGCGGAATTTTCAAAGCCTCGAACTTGGCATGGAGCTGAGCGGGCTGAAAAGTTGTATCAAAATCCGTCTGCACTGCCAGTTTGGCATAGTGGCTCCCCGCTTGGGAGAGTTTCTCATTGAGCAATGTGGTCAAATGGTCTCCCACAGACTGATAGCTCTTCCAGTCGAGTGCATGGTAATTGTTGGGCTGGGTCAGCTGATGAGGCGTGACTATATTTACCGAATCACTATACGGTTCTAAGCGCCCAGTATTGATTGTCAAAATACCGATCATCCGGCTCTTAAAATCATCGATAGGCATGGAATTCATCTGACCCCAGGGATTGGCAAACCTGACACTGTTATGGGCCTCATCAATCTGAGTGACAAGCACAGCGTGAGAGCCCGCTTTCATGCCATGGGAGTCATACCAGGCCATGTGTACGGGTATGGGTTCATTATGGAGCTGCATATCTTTCATCATATCTACCATCTCAGCGGGCGTTTTCTGTGTGTAACCATCCAGTGGACGCCCTGTACTTGAGTAGGAATCATATGCCAAAAATCCGTAGATCGAGTTCACCAGTATCGTTGTTTCTTCTGAATATGCACCCGGTGCAGCAGGATCATAGGCCTCATTTTTAACTTGGCGAACATAATTCTGGAAAGATTCTTGCATCAGGCGGCTAGCAGGACTACGGCCATGGGTATCGGGCTGCTTGGCCGAATCAGGAACATTGATTCCAGGGTCACCGTTCATCACCATCATGAGATGGTCCTCATGAATTTTGTAATTGGAAGCCAAATCGCCGACGAACTGAACATACTGTTGTGGATTCTTTAACGCCACCATCATCTCTATCGTCGTTGGCGCACAGGTTCCTTTTGAATGCTGGCTAATTGTATTGGGATAAGCGATGTTCTGCAAGGTGCTTTTGAGAATTCCACTCCATTCATTGCGAACCTCAACTTTCAGAGCATTCCGGTTGGGAAAGGCGTTCAAGGTATCGAGTAAATTTGCATTGAGCCGGTTTGTGGCTGCCAACTGATCCAGTGAAGCCATAATGCTGTTCATATGATGTCCTGCATTACCGCCGACCACTCCAACTACCGGAGCAACACCCTGTGGAGCGGCTTCGGCTCGAAAAAGCTTGTCGCTCAAGTTGACAGGATCGTTTTCGGCAACCATAGTCAGGAAGGCAACGATCCGGTCTCTGTTTTGAGGTTGATTCAACGCTGGGTACTTTTGAATCAACCTATCTGCCACGCCGCCAAGATTGCCGATGTCGGGTGGCTGGGCAATCAGCCCCGTATATTCTTGGGCAATCGTTTGATCGACGTTATAAAAATGCGCATCACAGCCCTGGCAGGTGCTGCGGCCCAGCCCACTGGCCAAAAACCCGCCCGGATCCAGGTGCGAGTCGAGTATTTGAGCTTGGGCCGGGCTCACAGAACTTTTTTCAATTACTTGATCGATCTCGGCACCCAGTCGAGTGAGATCCTCGAGCGGATTTAGTGGCTTAGACGTAGGCGCGATGTTCCGTTGTACAGGCGTGAATCCCTGTACATCCGCAGTTTGCTGGGATTGCCCTGTAGATGTAAGCGATGCTGTTTTAAGCGTCTGGCTCCCCTGAATAGATACTTGACGCAAAACAACAGGACGGCTAAGCCCAATTGGATCCGGCATTTTTCCTCCATAGATTGTAGTCAGACACAGGTGATTCGCAGCCAAATTGAACGTACAAAAGCAGCTTCTTACTTATGTTATTACCACAAACATTAACGAGAATCAAGTGACGAACACCTTGCAAGAGACTATTCAGAACCTCAGTGTCTGCAGAGAGAGTAGCGCTATTTCTCGCTCAAGCCAAAGCAGGGTGCACGAAAAAATATACTGCTCCCCAGAAATCGGACAGCGAAAGCGTGAATTTAAGTTCCTGATCTGAGAAAATATGACTCAGAGAGGAAAATTATGAAAAACAGAAGAAGACACTCAGTAGAAACCAAAACCAAAGCCGTTTTAGAAACATTAAAAAAAGACCAGACCCTAGCAGAAGTAGCGGCAAAATATGAGGTCCACCCCAAATTGCTGGCCCAATGGAAACAAGAATTTTTAGAAAAACCCTCAGTCGCAGGCGACAACGGAGCCGAGCGAAAGAGGAGAGCATTGATACAACAACAGTCTTTAATCGCAAGAAAAAAGAGAAAGACATTGAAGCCGATTTAAAGGAAAAAGGCTTTGAGGTGGGCACAAAATTGGTCAAGAGGTTGAAGCGGGAACTGGGATTGAAAACCTTTTACCCAGAGCCAAAGACGAATATTCCCAACAAAGCCCACAAAAAGTACCCTCATTTGCTCAAAGGCATGGAGATTGAGCGTCCTGGGCAGGTTTGGTCATCAGATATAAGCTATTTACCGATTGGCAAAGGCCATATCTATCTGGTGGAAATCATCGATTGGTATAATCTTGTCATACCGGATTTCAAACACGATGGATAGACATTTCTGCATGGAGGCATTGGAGGAGGCTCTCCAAAAATATGGGAACCCCGAAATATTCAATACAGACCAGGGCAGCCAATTCACAAGTGCTGACTTCACCGGGCGACTGGAGGCCGAAGGAATAGCAGTTTCAATGGATGGAAAAGGGCGATGTTTTGACAATGTCTTTATTGAGCGGTGGTTTTGCAGCTTGAAAAGCGGTAGCCGTTGCACGAAGTGCTTACGGATAGCGACAGCATCGCTACGAAGACCTGTATCTTAAAGACTACCAAAATGTATTGGAATTGCAGGTTGGGATCAAGCACTATGTCCAGTTTTACAACCAAAGGAGGTATCACCAGGCTTTAGACTATAAAACACCCGATTAGGTTTTTCATGCAGACACCAACGCATTTTCAGGCCAGGGAGTTAATGTTGCGTGATTTACTGTCTTGACGAAGGGGAGCACTATATATCAAGCTGAGTCCCTACGGTCGCAGCATAAAGACGTTTTATTCATAAAACATTCAAATTCGGAAGGTAGCTATGGAATTCAAGGAAAAAGTGGCTCTTGTAACGGGTGCTGGCACTGGAAACGGAGAGGCAATAGCAGAGCGTCTATATGCTAGTGGGGCGTCGGTTGTGCTGGTAAGTCGTCGCTTTGAACCGGTGGAATTGGTTTGTAGAAGGATTGATCCAAAGGGTGAGCGGACTTTAGCTCTTAAGGCAGATGTGCGTGATCCAATAGCTATGGAAGCCGCAGTAAAGCGAACCATTGATCGATTTGGGAAACTCGATTTGGCTGTAAATAACGCTGGTGTAACTGGTCCAGCCGGTGTGCCGGTTCAGAACGTAGAAGCAGAGATATGGCGTGAGGTCATCGACACGGATCTAACAGGCATCTTCCTCTCCATGAAATATGAGATACCTGCAATGCTTGCCAACGGTTCTGGTGCGATTGTGAATATGTCGTCTGCCAATGGCTTAGTTGGCTTGGCAGGCATGTCTGCATACACTGCTGCGAAACACGGGGTAATCGGCTTGACTCGCTCAGCCGCCTTAGAGTTGGCAGAGTCAAATATCCGTGTATGTGCAGTTGCACCGGGCTACGTTGCAACCCAACGGATAATGGAATCCGGCAAAGAGATCACAGACTGGATGGCGAGCGCACATCCCATGAAGCGTCTCGCCACCCGGGAAGAAGTTGCAGATTTGGTCGCGTATCTATTAAGTGAGCGCGCGGCCTTCATGACCGGGAGCGTCCATTCTATAGATGGCGGGTACACGGCACAGTAATGTAATTGCGCGGACACAATTCTGTTGTTTTGGAAAATTAAGCAACCGCATATCGCATGAAGTCTTCCAATAAAGTATTTTTGTTGAAGATGCTGTCCCAACAGTAAAATTTTTGCCCCCCCAGTGGCCTTCAGTTCTTCTCCAGAATCTGTATTCACTTCGGTTTGAACCAGGCGATGATGCTCTGCATGCCAACAGAGACCTTCAATATGCTGGGCATGGGGCTTGAATTTCTTGGTGTACCCATAAAGGGTAGATCTCATCAATAACCAGAATGGTGCGCTGGCCAGGTTGAACTTTTGTCAAAAGCCAATTCAGAAGTGTGTCTGCCAGGTCTTGAGAAAGCCAAGCATAACGGTTCAAGAAATCGTATTCGGGTATAATTTCCATTGGGCGTTCTCCAATAGTTTAGTCACTTTACAGAGTACGCCCACTTCTTTGGAACTTCAAAATCTCCGAAACTACAGTTCACCGATACGGAGAGTTGAGGTAAAAGTGGGAATGATGAGAGACAGTATTGAAAAATTTGGTCATAATAGAAAGGTTCAAGAACAAATTTTAGAGTTTTGGATGTTTGTAGAACAAGCAGGTCTGAAATCCAATTATGATAATACTTTACGGCTTGAAAATATTGCAGTGATGCGAAAATGGTCAGTATGACTCAAATATTAGTTCATGAAGAAGAAGCCATTTCTCTGTCCAGCTTGCCTTGCAACACCGTCACCCACTTGACTGGCGCAAGTGGTGATGAATGAAAATGGAAAAAAAGAAATTATTGGTTCTAGATTTAGATGAAACGCTTATTTATTCCAGTGAGTCAAAACTAAATAGAGAACAAGATTTTTTTGCTGCTGATTATTATGTCTATAAAAGACCTTATCTTGACGATTTTTTAGAGTACTGTAGACAAAATTTTTTTATTTCTATTTGGACTTCAGCAGATGCATTTTATGCAAAAGATATAATTAAATCAATATTTAAAGAAGACGATCACTTTGAGTTTATTTGGACAAGAGAGAAATGTACAAATTACTTTGATCAAGAATTTCTAGAGTATATTCCTGTTAAAAATTTTAAGAAAATTAAAAACAAAGGTTATGATTTAAACCATGTAATATGTCTGGATGATTCACCAGAAAAACATATTAAAAATTATGGCAATCTAGTTAGAGTAAAGCCTTATTTTGGTGAAGTTGAAGATAATGAGTTATTATTTTTAATTGAATATCTAAAAAAATTACAGTTTGAAATAAATATTCGTATTGTAGAAAAAAGAGGCTGGAGAAATTTCATATCAAATCATGCTTGATCAAAGATTTTCGAATATACAAATTTCAAAATTGTATTTAAATCAGCCCCGCAACGATGCTCCTCAACCTGTCTTGCTGCGTAGCGCAAGTTAATGGCGGGCCGTTTTCCTCGACCTAAGGCCAGCAAAGAATCCCTGCTCAGCAGACTGTGCTGCCGAGTTCATAGCAATCACTTATGCAAACTCAAGTCTAGAACTCTAACGTGTAGGCAATTCGGTTCCTTGGTTCATAATCTCTATATAACGAGTGTAACTGAATAAACGATTTCGCTTTTGAGCGGTTAATTCGCTGACGATGCTCAAATTCCCTAGATGTCCCAGGCCCTTATTCACAGTAGCAGGAGACAGGCCTGTCTTCTCGCAGAGCTTCGCTACAGTCGAAAGAGGCGTTTCAAGTAATACTCGATGAATCGCTTGGCAAGATGGAGCTGCTCTGCCGAGTGTATTGATCTTGTCCCTGGATTCGTTAGCCAGTGCCAATAGCTCTTCAGCAGTCGTGACGGCTTGGTTTGCCGTCATGACGACAGCTTCAGCGAAAAAGTCCAGCCAGGCTTCCCAATCGCCTGTCATGCGGACACGGGTCAGCAGTTCATAGTAGTATTGGCGATGTGTTTTAAAAAAAAGACTCAGATATAGCAATGGCTCCCTTAGAACGCCTTGCTCGCAAAGTAGTAGCGTAATGAGCAAGCGCCCCAATCGACCGTTGCCATCTAGAAATGGATGTATGGTTTCAAACTGGACATGTGCCAAAGCGGCTTTGAGCAAAATCGGAGTGGGTTCAGGTTGGTCATGAAGAAAGCTTTCCAGATGTCCCATGCATTCCATAACCAGATCTGCTGGAGGCGGAACGAATGCCGCATTGCCAGGACGCGTTCCCCCAATCCAGTTTTGGCTTCTGCGAAACTCACCCGGCGATTGTCGGCTACCACGCCCTTGGCTCAGTAGCACTTCATGAATTTCACGGATCAGGCGTAGCGAGAGCGGAAAGCCCTCTTTCAGCCTCTTGAGCCCATACATTAAGGCTGCAACATAGTTACTCACTTCCTCAACGTCATCGAGCGGAACACCAGGAACCTCATCCAACTCGAAGAGTAGCAAATCTGAGAGGGAGGATTGAGTACCTTCGATCATGGAAGAGAGTACAGCTTCCTTGCGCACATACATGTATAGGAAAAGGACCGTATCCGGGAGCAGTCTGGTAACGCTGTCCAGACGGCCTAAAGCCAACAAAGCCTGATCAAAACGATTGCGAAGCTCTGGAGTCCATTCGATAGGCGGTTGTGGGGGTAAAGCAGCAGGAACATACGCCTTGGCCTTTTCTCCAACCGTTGAAATCGTGACGTAGTACCCTTGAATCTCGCGTAGCATAGACAGAATCGATCCTAAAATAATCTTAAATCTTATTTTATCATATTGTGTTATCCTAAAATAAGATTGAGCCAAATTTTAGTTTGAGCTTATAGCATAAATTTGATTCTCGAAATTAAGAACTGCTAGCAGAGCCTGAAGTGTGATACTTAGAAGGCTCTTACTTGCTGCCGTATCGTACCGACAGAGCGGCACAGTTTGATTATTTTACACAATGAGGAAAACCAAGATGGTTGAAGGAAGCTGCCTTTGTGGCAACATCAAGTATCAGCTAGAAATAAATCCTGAACAAATATTTAACTGTCACTGTAAATTTTGTAGAATGTAGGTTTTAGATATGAAATCAAATATTTCTGGGGGATTAGTACATGAATTGCCTGCTGATTTGGCCAAGTCATTAACTGAAAAAGACGTACTGAGTATTTGGGAAACCTTGTCGCCAATTGGCCGTAACGAATTCATTTGCTGGGTTGAGGATGCCAAACAAGAAAAGACAAGATTAAGACGTATTATTCGAACAATAGAAGAGCTGCAGGAAGGAAAGAAACGACCTTGCTGTTGGGCAGGATGCATACATCGTACTGACAAGAAACCCAGTAATTGGCAGCAAGATGTTTTGATCGCTAAAAAAACGAATAAGTCCGATACAAAGTAAAATCAAGCCTATCACCAGACTGTGCAAATTGAATTGGAATATTATATACAATGTAGACTCCTGGTAGATAGAAAGGAAAAGTATTGAATACCCTCAGCCTATTAGGTAGCGGTTGGCTTGGTTTTCCATTAGCACTGAATTTCATAAAAGCGGGTTATAGAGTCAACGTTTCAACGACTTCAGAAGATCGAATTGCGAACTTAAAATCTATCGGTGCCAATCCATTCATCGTAAATATAGACTCATTAACAAACAACGTTCAACACTTTTTTCAATCAAAGATCCTGATTGTAAATATACCGTCAAAAAGCATTGAAAATTTTCGCAATCTTGTAAACAGGATTGAAGGTTCCGATATCCAGAAAGTATTGTTTGTAAGTTCTATATCTGTATATGAAAACAAGAAAAGGTCTATTACAGAGTCAGATACTGAATATTTTACGGAAACCCCTTTGCTGGAGATAGAGAAATTATTCCAACATAACCGTAAATTTCAAACTACAATCGTAAGATTTGGAGGATTAATCGGTTACAGTAGACACCCAGGACATTTTATTAATTTAAAAAAAGTCGTTCAAAATCCTGATTCACCGGTTAATCTGATTCACCAAGATGACTGTATTGGTATTATCAAGCAAATAGTTGAGCAGCAAGTTTGGGGAGAAATTTTTAATTGTTGTGCAGACACGCACCCAACTAAAAAAGAGTTTTATATGCGTGCAGTGAATCTGATGGGCGGCAGTCCACCGGAGTTTGGAGAAACTGATGCCAGGTTTGGAAAGATCATCAAAAATAATAAAGTAAAGCAGTTGTTAAACTACAAGTTTAAACACCCTGATTTAATGAAAATAGATTTCAATGAGAGCATATAACCATGGGTTCGAGCTGAACGGGCTTGTTGGTGAAGCTTGCTCAACCCTACAACCCTGGACAGTAACGCGTTAAAGGATTTCTTGCATGAATCTGTCCACACTCATACGCAAACCGATTTTGCTGCTCGGTACGAGCACATTGCTCACCCATAGGCTCCTGCCTGCTTCGGCCTGCTGCTTGTCCTTGCAGTCCTCGTCAGCGGGATTTTCCAGAGCTGGGCCACCGCCGCCGATTCCAAAACCCACCCCGCCCCAGGAAAAATGTATCATGTGGATGGGCTGGCCTATCATCTCTACTGCTTGGGGCAGGTCACACCCACTTATCACCCACTTATCTGGAGTCAAGAATGTCTCAGCCCCGCTATTTCATGCAAGAAGCCCTCAAAATGGCCCCTCAAGGCCTTGAACGAGGTGAATTACCGATTGGCGCTGTGGTTGTCTTTCAAGGGCAGATAATCGCCGCAGCCCATACCCAAGAATATGCTCAGGGGCGTCTGCTGGTGCATGCTGAATTGCTGGCCCTCGAAATAGCAGATAAAATCAAGCCACTTATGCCCTTGAAATGCCCAGTGATGGTGCCGTGGCTTTGGTGCAAAACTGGCAGCGCCCAGAGGCCGACTTTCCCAATTATCACCTGCCCCAAATAAACGGGGGGCTCTTGCGGGAGGAGAGCTTGAACCTGTTTCGGCAATATGTATCACGCCACCACTCAGGCGCTCTCTGGGAATGGGCCACAAACATTATTCAGAAAGCAGCAAAATGACAATACCCCATGGCGTTGTTGCATGAATACTGAGATAAAAAAGCCCCCGAGAAGGCCAAAAAGCTGGTAATCTCAGGGTATAAAAAAACATTAATGCCCCAAAACCGAAAAATTGGGTCACTGGCCTGGGTATAGCAAATCTTTAAATCAAAGGGGAAGTGTCACATTCTGGTTTTCAAAAGAAGTCCAAGAAAATTGGCTGACAAACGTCATGGTACTTTACAAATTACCCTTGAGGGGAACAGAAGGATTGAGTCCGCTCACTCTTTGTTTTAGCAGAGATTAAATTAGAAGTCCCTGAATACAATAACTTTTTTAATTTCAAGTGGAAACTCCGTCTCTTACGATTCAGTTCAGTCAATGCTTTTGGCCCAGGCACTTCTAAAAAACCTTTCATTAGGCGTTCAAAATACTTAAAGGCAGAACACGCAAAGTTTCCGACAAACTGATTCAAAAATTCGGGTATACTTTCCACTGGGAGTTCTCTAAAGTGACGAACCCTTTAGAGAGTACGTCCTTCTTTTGAATTTAAAAATCTCCGAAACTACAGGTGGATCCTTCGGGTAAGACATAGAGCTAATGTGGAGGATTGTATGGAGAATAATAATAGCAGAAGAGAAAATGACGCTCAACATGTGCCTTTTGTTGATTGGTTAAAAATAACCTTTGTATATTGTTTAGTTCCAGTTGCGCTCTTTATAAGTGCTGGAGATTTTCAATGGGTTAATGCCTGGATATTTTCTATTGCAATAGTAATAGCAGGTGTTGGTGGTAGAATTTGGGCAGAAAAAAAACATCCAGGAATAGTAGAAGAACGTTTATCGTCAATCAAAATAGATAAATCGAATATAAAAGTATGGGATAAAATACTTGCTCCACTAATGGCTTTTAGTATTGGATTCCCTTTGCCAATAATTGCCGGTCTTGATCATCGGTTTATGTGGTCGCCCATCTTCTCATTTTGGCTATCGCTAATGGGTTTCATATTTATAATCTCTGGTTATTTATTTGCAGTATGGGCTTTAGCTGAGAATAAGTTTTTTTCTACTGTTGTGCGAATTCAATCAGAGAGAGGACACTCTGTCTGCGATTCTGGTCCATATAGAATGGTTCGTCATCCAGGTTATGCTGGTAATGTTTTCGCATTATTTGGAATTGTATTATTTTTAAATTCCATATGGGCTCTTATTCCAACATTATTCGCTTTAATGATAACGATTATGAGAACAGAAAAAGAAGATCAAACATTGAAAGAAGAACTACCTGGTTATGCTGATTATGCACAACGTGTACATTATAAATTATTCATTGGTATTTATTAATCAGGAACTACAGATTAAGCAAAGGTCGCTCTGACATCGCGCGTTATGTTGACTAAATTCCCGTCCTCACTTGCAGATCAACAAGCCGCGTACCAGACATCATCTAGAGAGGTAACAACGCCATGCGAATTTCATCATTCGTTGTTTTGTCCCTGAGCATCGGGGTGCTGGCAAGCGCGTGTGCAAGCACGCGCGTCACATTCACCCCTGATGAGCCACCAGCCTACTTATGTCGGGCAAAGAGCGAAAACAGCGCGATTCTCGTCCTGTGGGCCACACAGTGGCGTCCAGACCAAAAGGATATCCCTCTGCGCGAGGTCGCTGCAGAGCAAGGCATTACTCACTTCTTCAATACCTCAGGCTGTTATGCTCAAGCAGAAATACGAAAAACTTCAGCTGAAGAATTAAGCTCAAAAGAAAAGCTTGAACGGCTCATAAACAGTGCAAACAGCAAGCCTGACCGGGTTCTGATAATTGTAGTTCATGAACTTGGGCCTGTTGTAAAACTATTCTCTTCACTCGCCTTTATTGATGGTGGAACAGAAGTCGTGCTAAGTATAAGCGAGTATGGAGCACAAAGAAGGCATCCATCACAGACCTTTTCTGTGCGCTGGGAAAACGGAGGGCCAGGCATCATCAAGGGAGTAGAGTCTCTGCCAGAAGATATGGAAGCTGCGCTTATTGCAAGCCTGAAACCAAACACACAATGAAGGAAAGTCTCACCCATGCCGACCTTCGCAAGAAACAGAAAAACTGGATAAAACAGTGCGCAATATTCTTCGAAAGCATCACGAAACAGATCTACAAACTCGTTTTAGGCTTTCTGAAAGTAAATGGCCAAAATAGTTAGAAAGGAAAGTGAAAAAATGAGTCGAAAAAAAATATTAGGAATAAATGGCAGCGCAAGCATAAATTCAACGAATCGAAATATTTTAAAAAATATATATAAATATCTTAGTATCGAATGTGATTATCAAATCATCGATAATCTTAACACATATCCACATTTTCAAACTGAACTGACAGATTCAAATGTGCCGGAAGATATAGTTAATTTACGCAATGAAATTCTGAACTCTGACGGAATCATTATATCATCGCCAGAATATATATTTAGTATTCCAAGTAGACTAAAAAATATTATTGAATGGTGTGTTTCAACCACCGTATTTTCAGATAAACCCATTTGCATCATTACAGCTTCAGCAAGTGGAGAAAAAGGCCACGAAGAACTAAAATTAATCATGAAAACAGTACAAGCGAAAATTTCTGAAGAATTATGCTTATTAATAAGTGGATCAAAAGGAAAATTTAATCAAAATGGGGATATTATAGATGAAAGTTTAGAAGAAAAGCTTAAAAAGCTTATGATACAATTTGAACAATCCATATGAAATAAGCCTCCTTCGTCAGTGCTTATTCTACAAACTTGTTAGTCAAAAAAGGAAAATCAGATGTTACGTATTCCAGCCGCCCCAAGTTCGATCCAAAAGGGATACCCCTTAAAAAATATTTTGGGTTTAGATGCAGTAGACTGTTTGGCGGGAAATATCTCTTATGTCTATCCAGCTTTTCCTCATGCAGAATTCAAGAAAAGCGCATTAGAGGGACTTGAATCACTGGAATTTATGGAAAGAGGGGGGCATATTGCCAGCGCACTTCAACAATATTTACCCCCAAAATACGAAGAAGCCATTCAAGTAATTCTTGATTCTCTGCCACCTCCAAATATTGCAACAGAGAGGCTTGGTCTCGCAGTCTTATTTTATCTGCCGTACAGTTGCTTTATTTCCAAATATGGCCTTGAAAAGGAATATAACGGAGGAGAGGATCCCTTTGAAATTTCTATGAAAGCTCAGTACGAACTAACAAAACGAAGTACCTCTGAATTTTCAATTCGGCCATTCTTAATAAATGATCAGGAGCGTACGCTATCGCGTTTAAAGGAGTGGGTCTCTGATCCCGATCCTCATGTTCGGCGTCTCTGTTCCGAAGGTTCACGGCCTCGACTTCCCTGGGCACAGCGAATTCCTGCTTTCATTGAAGATCCAACCCCCCTATTACCGATACTGGAAGCGCTTAAAAATGATGAGAGCATCTACGTGCGTCGCAGCGTCGCGAATAGTCTTGGCGATATTGCGAAGGCTCATCCAGATTGGGTCTTTGAACTCTGTGAAAAATGGCTTGGCGATGCAAGCAAGGAAGTAAGGTGGGTCATTCGTCATGCATTGAGATATCCGTGCAAAAAGGGAAACAAGCTTGCCTTGCAGCTTCGGACTCACGCAAAATAAACAGCGCAAAATTCCGAAAGAGAGAAACCAATGAAGTCTCGATTGAAGGAGACAATCCTTTCTAAAGACCTCGTTTCAGGAAAGGGTTGGTCTGTAGGGCTCAGACGCGCGCCAAAACCTGCTTGATAAAATGACTTGCCGGATTATCTGGACTGATTTCAGGATTCCAAATCAGGTAGCTTATGAGATAGTGTTCAAACGGAAGGGAGGACAAGGCCACCAACTTATTTTGACGTAAGCGGTTGAAAACATTGCTCTCGGGCAAATACATGGCGCCTTTGCCCAGCTCGCATAAATGCAATGCCGTGTCTTGATCCGCTTCAGCGACGACGGGTAAATGCCGCAACGCCGATGGCCAATACAGAGCACGATAAGCCGCAAAAACAGGGTTGAGTAAAATCAAGGACCATTCATCCCAGGAGCGGTGTGCCAGTTCAGGTTGAACCACCATCACAAACCGATTGAGATCCACGATTTGAGAGCACAGGTCAGGTGAGTTTGGGGGCATCAAATAAAAAGCACAGTCAAGTTGCCCTTTCAATAATTGAGACTCTGCTACCTGAAGCGAGAGTTCCTGCTGGTATTCAAAACAAACAGGCAGATTGGCACGTATAAATTGTTTCATGACCAGAAATGTCGGTAAACGGGGAATGATGGGAGCTGCAATGCGGATCTTTTGTTCTGAAAACGGCAAAGAATGGCCTTGAAAATGATCTTCAATATTTTGGAGTTCGCTTAATAAGGCCCTCGCTTTGTCTACGAATTGATGACCCGCAAGGGTCAGTTCTTGCCTGCGTCCGCTGCGCTGAAAAAGTGGATAGCCAAGTTTTTTTTCAAGTTGTTTGATACGTTTACTCAGTGCCTGCTGCGTGATATATAGCTTATCCGCAGCCTCACTAAAATGCAGACTTTCTGCCAGCGTCAAAAAATAAAAAAGGGATTCAAAGCTAAACTCACTCATCGTGCCAACTCAGTTTCTATATAATGCACCAATAAGCTACGGGTACGTTGAACGAGGGGGGAAATTTCTCGATCAGCGCGCCAGATCAAATAAGGGATCAGGGCTGCCTCTTGGGGAGGACTTGCAAGCATCGCCATTTGCTGCAATTTAAAAAACTCAGAAACCAGGCACAGAGGCAACCAGGCGGCAGCCAAGCCACTGCTCGCCAGGTCTAAAATGCCGCTAAAACTTTCAACTCGCAATACTATCCGTCGGGGGAATTTCAGATCATCCCAGGGGCCGTGCAGACTCCCAGCTTGACTGTGTGTGCTGGCAACATAATTTAATTCATGCCAGGGCCTGATTGCCTGTGGCAAACCCGCAATGACATAGGGGGTGGCACTGCCCGCATGCCAAGCCAACAGGGGATCTTGCGGTTGACGGCAGCTTAAGCCAAGCGTCAAGCCCCCCTTTAAAATGCGTTGTTCGAGATCTTGCGCCTGACTACAGCGATGAATACGGGGGTAGAGATCCGGAAATTCTGAATCAAGTTTTTCCAACAATTTCGGGAGAACTTCAATCGGCCATGCGCTACACCAACCCAAGGCAAGCTCTTGTGAAAAGGTCAGAGCCGAATCTGAAGGCAAGCCCTTCAAATTTTGCATCTGTACATTGATTGGGCTCAATAATCTCAGCAAGGCAATGCCTTCTGTCATTAAGACCACATCGTCACGATCCGTATAAATAAATAAGCGGGTCGCCAGTTTATTTTCAAGGGCCAGTAAATTTCGAAGCAATGAACGCGGGGTGAGATGCAGCCGTTCAGCCGCTTGCGAAAGATGAAGCGTTTGACTCACTTCGAGGAAGCAGATCAACCATTTTCTTTTGATGCCTGGAAAATTAAGCCTATTCAACTGACAGATTCCTCATACAAGCGGCAGATAAATGCCCCTGATAACCCTCTGGCTCAGCAACTGAGCGCTCCCAAGTAAACGCAAATAGAAAATCCTTCTACAAGGGTTTCTCTGAAGAAGAATTCAACGCTGTTTCAGACATTGTATAGCATTGATCGTCTGAACGGAAAAGCGCATTCAAACCCAAAGGAAAAGGAGCAGGCAGCCATTCATCATGGCCAGAGGATGTTTTTTTAGGTGAAAATCCGTGCCTTATTGTCGTTGGGCAACAGCAGCACCGGCCCAGGCTCCGCCGACTCCTGCTCCAGCGCCTAAGGCTCCCCAGGTAACGGCAGAGCGGAGTCCGCCCCCCATCGCCCCCAGTAATAAACCCACGCCGCCGCCCACCACAGAGCCATATAAAGCAGCCTTTTTTTGATCCAGGGTTTGATTGGCCACAACAGCCCCAATGGTAGCGCCAGCGATGGCGCCAAGTCCGCCCCCCATCAAAAAGGCCAAGGATTTATTGTCATCCACATTGCCCGTCACAAATTCAAGGATTTCTGCTGCTGCCTGCGCCGATAAGCCTGCAGCAACTCCACCCACCACAAATCCTGCGCCCGCTCCTTTGAGAGTCGGTAAGATTCCTTTTTGGATTTTAATCTGATCCCCACTTAAAAGTGCAGTTTCGGCAGCAAGGTTATGTGGTTTTGGTGCCTGAGATGCTTTGGCAACAGGCGCAGAAGGCAATGCAGAAACAGAGGTGCTGGGCTGAGGTGTCGTTGAAATAATCATGGCTTTGAGATCTACCTTTGGAAAGAGTGATAAAGAAAAAAACAAAATCAAATAGATGCGTTTAAAGTATCAAAAATCAAACTTTCGTGTCCAACAACTTTTCTAATCCAAAAGCAGGTCAAGAAAGTTGTCTATCCAAATTATCTGACAGTGAGATCAGCCCCAAACTCTCCTGCGCCCCAGAAATCGAGATGCCAAATTTGAGTATCGAGCGAAGCGCTGTGGAAAGCGGCAAGTATCTTCATTTCCTCTGCTCGGGAAGCACAGACGGGAGGGGGTTTCAGGCCTACCGCAATCCAGTCCCAGGGTCTGTTCAAGCACAGGCAGGAGCTTTTCGCTCTGAGGAGGCCAGGACGAGAGATTGAGCATTGAATCGAAACGTAAGATCGGACAAAGACGCACTTACCAGCTTCTTAACCGAGACTCAGGTCTTGATTGAACGGTTCTGTAGACATTACAATGAGCAAAGGCCACATGCCAGTATGGATTATTTAACACCTTTGAAATATGCTGAGAAATGCAAGAATTCACAGGGCTTTCACCACAATGAACAGGGCCTGATCGGGCATGCGATCGGCAGCGCATCTTTTACAAACTCGTTAGCCGTATTTGCGCAAGATTTCTTTGTGAAAATTATACTTGGCCAGCGGTTTTGCTCTTGCAGAGGCCAAAGTCTGATTGTTACTTATACGTCAGAAATATTAACCGAGGTTATATACCATGTCTATGCTTAACTATCTGCCAGCGTCATCATCGGTGTTCGTCACAGGTGGTTCGGGCTTTCTAGGTCGTCAATTGATTCAAGATTTAGTCACAAAAGGTTTTCAGGTCAAAGCCCTGGCCCGTTCCGACAAGGCTGCGGCAACAGTTAAAAGTCTGGGAGCAATGCCCGTGAGGGGTGATCTGGATGATATCGCCGCGATGGCGGCAGGCATGGCAGGTTGTGCAGCGGTGATTCATTCCGCCGCCAAGGTCGAGCAGTGGGGCAAGTGGGAAGATTTTGAACACATGACGGTACAGGGCAGCAAAAATGTCATTGCGGCGACCCGTCAGGCGGGCATCAAACGGCTGGTGCATATCAGCACCGAAGCGGTCTTGGCTGGTGGTTCGGCCATCATCAATGCCGATGAAAACACGCCATTACCGAGCAAGCCCAATGGTATGTATCCCTTATCGAAGAAACTGGCAGAGCAGGCGGTATTGGCAGCTAACAGTGGCGATCTGGCGGCAATTATCGTGCGACCCCGCTTTATCTGGGGTAAAGGCGACACTACCTTATTGCCCAAATTGGCTGAAGCGGCGCGTACTGGCAGCTGGTTGTGGTTTGACGGCGGCAAGCATCAAATGTCGACGTGTCATGTCAGGAATGTGTCGCAGGGTGTCATTCTGGCAGCCTGTCATGGTCGCGGTGGGCAGATCTATTTTCTCACCGATGGTGATCAGGTCAATTTTCGCAACTTTGTCACGGCTCTGATACGTACCCAGGGCGTAGAGCCAGGTAATAAAGTAGCACCAATCTGGCTGGCTGATGCGATTGCAGCCACCAGCGAAATGGTATGGAAAATTTTGGGGCTAAAAGGCGAGCCGCCGATCACCAAAACAGCCGTAAACCTGTTTTTTAAAGAAGTGACGATCAATGACAGCAAAGCCCGCAATGAGCTGGGGTATGTGCCGGTGATCAGTGTGGAGGCGGGGCTGGCGGAGTTGAAAGTCTAGACACGGGTTCATCCGCTTTTGGCGTTTAATTTGTTACAATGCCCACATGAAACAAGCGAAACGCACCGTTGCACATTTACCCTGGCCCAGCAATCTAACGCTTCAGGAAAAATCGGATAGTCCAGAGTTTCACCTCTGGTATACCCCCAAAGCCATGAGAACGGGATGAGCCACGAGTCAAAAGCGCTTGACCGCTTTGAATTAATTGCCCCCTGCGGTCTGGATTGCAAACTTTGCCAGCGTTTTAAAAGAGAGAAAAATCCTTGTCCTGGATGCCGCGGTGATGATGCTGAAAAACTCCCCTCTTGCCTGAGTTGCCACATTAAAAATTGTGAGCACATTCGAAGTGGAGAAGTTAAATTTTGTCACGAATGTTCGTTTTACCCTTGCAAAGACATCCTCAGTCTCGACAAACGTTACAAGGCATCATATGGCATTAGTGTGCTCGAAAATCTCAATGAAATTCGAAAAGATGGGTTAAATCGCTTTGTACAGCAACAAGAGCAAAGGTGGTCTTGTCCCAATTGCGGAGAAGTCCTTTGCATGCACGAATCCAATTGCTTAAATTGCGGAGAGACTTGGCGTAATAAAAAGTAATACGCAGTAAAGAAAGATATGAGAATTTCAGCGACAAGCAAATCGTCAATAAACTGCGTTGAGCAGAAAAACGTCAAGCTGAAGGTCAATCAATTGCTGTCATCATCAAGCATTTGGGAGTCACTCAGCAGACTTATTTGTAAGCCAAACTATGCGGAGAAAGTCGCTTGAAAGCGTCTATTTTAATTAAAAAAATAGGCCCGGATGATTTTAAAGTATTTTATATCCCTGAGGCACCCATAGAGTGAAGTGCTAATTTGGCGATCCCCATACCAGCCAACATCCCAAAACAAAAACCTGTTCCGGCAGCTGCATAATTGCCCAATTTGGCTTCTTCTCTCTCCAATTTATAGGCCCCAGAAATGGCTGCACCCGTTGTCATTACCAGGGCACTGGTGCCCATAAAAACAGCCAGTTTAGAATTGGGTTTTACCCCCATGGTCGCCCCCAGGGCCAATCCTCCCACAAAGCCTGCGCCAGCTGTAAGGCCTTGAATTCCCAATTCAGCTTTTGAACCGTCAATCACATGGGGGGAATCAAGAAACAGGGGGGAATTGGACTCCCGTTCAGGAATAGCAACACGACCTGAGAGCTTGATATGATCTGCGCTAACATGCAATTGCCCTTTGACAGGAACCTGGTCTAAGAGCTTTTGAGTTTGTTTATCTATCGCATCATGCCAGTGTTTGACGGTTTTTTCAGCTCCTTTGACATCAATACCGTTATGTTCAGCCTCCTGACGGAGCGCTTTGAGATGTTTGGCTGCTGCGCTATCAATCTCATGGGCCAGTTTATGGGCTTCTGTTTGAATTTGTTTAAATGCTTTGCTCTCCGGCAATTTGACCTGGGGCAAACTCAGATTTAAATTCACGCGTATTTCTGACATCTCTGATTCTCCACTTCACTCGTTCAAGAAAACATTTTCTCAAGGGGATACACTCAATCCCAGGCCTGAATGATCTGATTCTATCTCAAAATTCGCAGAAAAAGATTATATTTTAATTAATTGAAATACAAGAAATGCTTAAAATTCAAATCAATCCGGTTATCCTATTTGCTGTTTAGAACAGATTTGGCACTTTCAGTCTGAAGCACTGGAGATCCCCCCCCTACTTGCATGTATGTTTTGTGTATGCTAAAGTTTATTTCGAACTTGAATCCAATCTAAAACAATGCAGGTAATGATCATGAAAAAGTTTTTAGCGATTTATCTTGGAACGCCTACTGGCGCCAAAATGGAACAGTGGAACGCCCTGGAACCTGAAGAGCGCAAGGCAAAAGAAAAGGCTGGCATGGAAGGCTGGTTTGCATTTATGCAAGCGCATGAAAAGACCTTTGCAGACCCTGGCTCCCCGATTGGTAAAACCAAAGTTGTCAATGAAACGGGCATAGCAGACACCCACAACGCAATTTCAGGCTATACCATTCTTTACGCCGAATCCCACGAGGCTGCAGCGGCTCTTTTTGAAAATCACCCTCATTTTTCGATTTTCCCGGGTGAGTCCGTTGAAATCATGGAAATTCTGCCCATGCCACAGATGTAAGAAATTCTCTTCCTGCAATCGGTCTGTTGAGGAAAGAACAAAAAAGCGAATCCAACGCCGTTTCGAGGTCAGAGCAAGCGTTTCAATTCAGCGCAAAAGAATGCCACGGGTTCCAGAGCTGAGGAGAGACTGAATTCGAGACCTTACAGACCCCATCATGCGCGTTGCTGCTTTAAAGCCCTGGGGAAGATTGCCCCAGGGCTTCGGCAATGCTATGCAGCCAACCATCCTGTTGGCTCTCGAAACTTAACCCAAAATCTGATCTAAGAGCGAGTCGTGGGGATAGTTCGTAGCAGTTTTTAAGATCTGCGCTGTTTCTTGCTTGCTCAGGACGACAGGTATATTTTTGTAAAAATTGCCGACCATTTGGATCTCTGAAACCCCTGTAGGTCTCAGATACATTCTCAAAAAACCAATCACTGAGTTGGCACGGCCTTTTGAGAACTCAACAGTCAGTACATTTTTTTTGTCAAAGACATCGGCCTTTTGAAGCGTAATTTCATCAAGGCACATGAAACCTGCGCGCCTCGCGAACCGAATCCCGAATGCGCGGGTCAGGGTGATTCAAATAGGGTGTCAACATTTCCTGGGTGATATAACGTGTTTTCAGGGCTTCAAACAGGTTTAAACCCAATTCTGACCCGCTTGCAGTTGAAGCTTCGGACTGAAGAATACATTCTGCAAGCCACTGTTCAGGCCCCTGTAAATAAGCTATAGCGCGCTTGACAGTAGACCTCTCCTGCGGCCCAAGTTCTGGTAGCAAGGCTTCCAGTCGGGGAATCTCTTTGGCCGATCCCCATTTTTTCACCAGTTCAACCACCAGCATCAGCTCGTTTCGGTTTTCAAGTTGAAGCAGGGGCAGGACTTTTGGGAGCAGTTCTGGTCGATGCAGAGAACCTGCAGCGTAAAGCGCTGAAAAACGCAAGGATTCATCAGGACTGTCGAGAAAACTGAGCAGGCGTTCCTTCAGCTGAGAATCCTCTGAATTGGAGAGACCAGAGACAACCTCACGCCGCACGGCAAGCTCGGGATCATCCAACAGACGAACAGCTTGTGCGATCAGGCCAGGATCTTCGCTGTACAGCATGGCTTTTGCCACAGCCCCGCGAATAAGCGGATCAGCATCTTCGAGCAAAAAGCTGAGCTGAAAAATCACATCCCCTTGATGTGCCGTTCCAAGGATCGGGATCAAGGCCTGTGTCATCGCACGTCGCAGCTCAGGCCTGCTTTCTTGTTTTAATCGGGCAAGCAGTACCGATTGCTCTCCAAGCAAAGGATACACCCTGATGAGTTCTGTGATGAGTTCGGGACGACCGTCTTGTTCGAGAAGCACTTTCAGGTACAGGAGATCTTCACGCTCCCCCATATGCAACCAACGTCGAATCACCTGTCGCGCAGTTTCAGAACTGCCTTGTTTCAGAAGTCGGCGATACAATCCGCGTGCCTGAACAGGTTGTTTCAACCAAACCCGGCTATCAGCCAAGAGGAGCTGAAGCGCTTCGCGTTTGGCAGGATCTTTTAGCTTTGAAATCGACTGCTCACTTTGGTCTAAACCCAGAGAATCCTGTTCCAGCAACGCTACACGTCTGCTCAGCTCTGCTTCCAGAGCCGGCTGATCCAGGACCTTTGAGAGCCACTTCGCCCGGCGCAGATGGTTTCGATATCTCAAGTTTGCCTGTTGGTCGGATAACGTACTCCCGTTCTCCCCTTGGAAAGATTCAAACTGGGGATAAGCAGCCCAAACTTCGGCCTGACTTTCTGCCCAGACCAGGCCCATCAGGCACAAAATAACAAGAAAAATCTGACGTTTCATTGATTCAAACCCGGCTCAAAGATAGCCCTTGCTTTTTTCGTATTTTAAAATCAGGTTCAGATTGTACAATTCAATCGAATTCAACATGCCATCGTGGTATTTGGGAGTGGGATGGTACCAGGGCCAGGTTAAAAAATAGCGGTTCAAGGCTTTGGATTGAAAGATGCGCCCATGCCGTGCATAAATCGCATTGCGGGTTAAGACCAGTTCCCAGGGGGTAAAGCTGATTAACTCCTCACTTGTGAGACGGTATTTGGATGTATTAAAGGCCATGCCCAAACTGGGCACCAGACGCTCAGCAATAGCTTGGGGAACCCCATTCTGAATGCTGTCCTGAATGCCCATCGCACCGCCGCCCCCATAAATATGTTTCCATTGTGCCCCAGAATACTTGAGCACACTCATGCCTCCCGCTTCGCCCCCACTCCAGGAAACCCAGGCCCAGTCTCCTAGCACTCTAACGGCATCTAAATGACAGTCTTTTCCAATCTGACCAAAAACCTGGGGGCTACAAATGACTTTCTGCAATGCGGGCTGGTGTTGATGCGCCAGTTTGGCTTCGCCACTGTATTCAATACCGGCCCAAACAGGCAAGGCGCAAAGGCTGAGTAAAGCAGCAAAAACCCCAAAATTCATGCGGTTCATAGACGCCCACCTTTTCAAATCCTGTCGAAGATTTGAGCAGTTTACTCTTCCGCTTTTAGAACATCAAGCCCCCCCAAAAATGCAGATATCCGCTTTAAAACCACTCCTCAGTGACAGGTTACAGCGATATGAAAGCGCAGGTATTGCGTTCAAAACCTTAGCAAACTCAGACCGGGCAGCCAATTTTTATCACCTGGGCATGGGCAAGTTTTCTTAAAACCGGGCTAAAATGAAAGTAGCAAACCAGATCGTCCCAGTAGGAGGACCCCTTGAGCAGCATTCGTTTCAACAGCAGCGCAGGCCAACCCATCAAACCTGAAGTTTTGAACCACGCCACCGCCAGCCCCCTGGTTCAAAACAATATCCAACTTCATTTGGGCAGTGCCTATCTGCGCGATTTTACCGATTCAGGCATTGAAAAATTTATCGCCAATCACCCCGAAGGAAAAAATCTCGACAAGGCAGAAGTCAAAGCCTTTGTTCAACGTCTGGCTCAAAATCCTACAGCTATTGCAGGCATGACCTTTGATCTGGCAGATACCCAACTGGGCCTAGCCAAGGGCGATGGGGTTGAACTGCGTCATTTAAATGGAGCGTTTACCCTCAATCTTACTGAACAGAAGCATCTGCCCGAAGGCACTTCGCCTGCCAATATTAAATTTGTAGATGTCACCTCAGTCAGCTTTGATGTGCAGGTACAAGAAAAGAAAATCGCGGCAGCCGAAAAAGACCTCAAAGGGCTTGAAACGCAATTGGAGCAATTGCGGAAGTCGCATGCTGATTTAAAAGACGAACAGGGCACAGCAGCCGATCGAATCGGAGGCAAAGCGCAAGACACCCTGAAAGAAACACGTGCCAAGCTGAAAGAAAACGATGAGCAAACCGCCGCTCTCACTGAAGACCTCAAGAAATACAAAACAGATCTTGCAGCTTTAAAAGAAAACAAAGAGATGCCCGCAGCAGATAAAGCCAAGCAGCAGACTTTGTTGGAGCGTGCCATTCGCGGTGCAGAGGGTGACTTAAGCCGGCTGCAAAAAGAGAAAACCGAACTGCAGAGCAAGCTCAAAGAAAAACACGGTCCGATTCTGACCACCCATTATTCGCTTGAAGATTTAGAAAAGCTGAATACCAAAGTTGAAAACAGCCAGGCACGGGTCAAAAACCTTGAGCAACAGGTCGAAAAAGCCAAAGCAGATCTGGCGGCCCTGCGCAAAGGGGAAACTCCAGCGGCCAAAGAGGGCACAGCAGCTGAGCAGCCCGCCAAACCAGCACCAGAGACCCCTGCGGCTGTCAATCAAGGCGATGGCGATGGCGTGGCCCCCGAAACACCTGTTGCTGCCAGTACAGGGCCGGGTGAAGAAGCTTTCGCCAAAATGGACATCGCCCAAAAAACACTGGCCCTGGCCGAGATGAATCAAGCCGACCAGAGCAAATACCTGGGCCTGCTCAGCGCCGATGAAAAAACCCAGGTCAACAGACGCGTGAGCTACCACCTGCAAAACTTACGCGAAACCCACAGCCTGCCCAATACGGAACAGGATCAAAGCACCCTCCAGGCCAGAGTTTCACAATTTGAAAAATTGCAGACAGCCCTGGCACAGGCCCCAACGGCACCTGAAACGCCCGCCCAGCCCCCAGCAGCAGAAACACCTGCCGCTGAAGTGCCAGCAGCTGAACAGCCCGCAGCCGAAACCCCTGCGCCAGAAACACCTGCCGCACAACCCACAGCGCCTGTCGCTGCCCCGCAAGCTCCGGCTCAACCTGCCGCTGCCCCCCCCGTTTCACCGGGTGCAGGCATTGGATTAGGCGAAGTGACAGAAGGACTTCCAGCCGATGTGCTGGTTAGCAAAGGCAAACCCCTGACCTTTAATGGCACAGTCTTAACCCTCTCCAACTTTAGCCAGCTGAATATTCAACAGCAGTTTGATATTCTCATGAAAGTGGATGAACGCCAGCTCAAAGATACCCTGCGCCTGGTCAAACGCGAAGATCGCGCTCAAATTCGAGAATTGGCAGGAGCCGTTGTCAGCAAATATGCAGCTCTCCAATCTCAGGCCATTGCCCAGCAACAGTCCGCAGCCAGCGCTTCAGGCAGCACGGGAGTGGCCAGCAGTGTCACCTATAAAAACCTCGATCTCTCAAGCTATATGACTGCTGAGTATGCGCAAAGAGCACAGTTAATCATTCAAACCCTGAATGAGATAGAAGCCGAAGAAAAAGCCGGGGGTATTCAAGGGCCCTCAGCAACCGGCCCCGGCACCCCCGTCAATACCCCAGGAGCCGCTGCGCAACGCTATACCTATACGGTCAAGCCGGGCGATAATCCTTTGGGCATTGCCGAGCGAGAACTGGGCGATAAATTCAGAGTGCATGAAATCTTCCAACTGAACCCCGGCTTGGAATTGGCAATGCAGCAGCGCGGTGTTCAAAATCGCCATGCTGAAAAATTGGATGCTTACGCTGAGTACAAAGAATTAATTCTTTCACGTAGCCCTTTGCCCCTGGATCCCGTGAAACAGCCACAAACGCCCAAGGTTCAGGCGCCCGCCAACCCCAGCGTAGAAGAAGTGGCCCCTCAACCCGTGGTGCAGCCCCAAGCCCCGGTGGCCTCCCAAGTGGTTGAAACCCCCGCACCGGCCGTAGAAACAGCTCCCGTTCAGCCTGAAGTAAAAGCCCAGGCGCCCGCCAGTGCCACGCTTGAAGAAGAGCCTGCGGCTCCTGCCAAGCCACCCGAAACACCGGTAGTTCAGCCAACGGCCCCCCAGCGTAAGACTTCTTAAGTTCCCTGCAATTTCTTCAGCCCTTGATTCAGAAATCTGAATCAGGGGCTGTTTTGCTGCTTATCACTGGCTTTGTTCCGTGCTACATTGATCTCAAATTCAGAATCAATGAGGCATGGGAATGGCTAAAAAGACTCCAGAATCTTCAAAACCAAGCAATAGCAGCAATTTAAAACCTGCCGCTAAAACCACAGCACGTGCAAGTGCCAAAGCGCCTGTCAAAGCCCCGGCAAAGCCCGCAACGGCTGCGAAGGCAAAAGCACAGGCAAACCCCACCCCTCCCCGCACCGAAGCCCCCACCATGAAACCGAGTTTTGAGCAGCATTTTAATGAGGCTGACAAAGCACTGACCCAATGGATGATTGAGCATCCCCGTGACGTGATCAAATATCGCCAGGAATTCATGCAACAGCTCTTGAAAAAGCGCTGCAGTTACGGCGAAGGGGGCATTTTACCCGTCACCCTCTCCCCCATGTTTCTCAAGCACGATTCACTGCAATTGATTGCCAATGTCGCAGAAACCCTCGACAAGGTCTTGGACAAAGCGATCGAACTGTATTTTCAGGATGACTTCGTCAAAAGCTATTTTCCCTATCCCGATATTCCCCTGGAGTGGATCAATTGGGATTACCGCTATAAAAAACCGACAGTTTTAAGCCGCCACGATGCGCTGTATGATGGCAAAACCCTCAAATTTATTGAATTCAATACCGACAATCCAGGCGGCAGAGGCTGGTTAGACACCTATGAAGACCTGCTGATTCATTCCCCGCTTTACAAGGATTTGATTGCAGAATATGCACAGACCTCTGATCGTCCCATGCTGCATGCCCTCAAGGAGGCACTGCTGAAATGTTACCGCGAATGGGGAGGAACCAAAGAAAGACCCCGCGTGGCCCTGGTCTCTTTCAAACAGTTCCTTTCGGGTTCTGACAGCGAAATTGTAAGGGATTATTTGATCGAACATGGCATTGAAGCCAATTTTGTCGATCCCCGTGAGTTTGAGTACCGCGATGGCAAACTCTACTCGGGCAATGTGCAGTTTGATATCGTCAATATGTGTCTGCGCTTTACCTTCTTCAAACGCTTTCCCCGTGAAATGAAAGATTTTCTCGATGCCCTGAGAGATGGTGCTGTCTGCTGTGTGAACAGTTTCAAGGCCACCCTGGGCTCACAAAAAGAAATGCTCTCTTTCCTCAGCAATGAAGAAAACCACCACTACTTTACAACTGAAGAAGCAGCGGCTGTCAAAGCATACATCCCCTGGACCCGCAAAATGGATGAAACCATCACCATTTCAAAGGAAGGCCAGGATATCTCACTCTTCAATTATGTCATGAAGCACCGTGAGGAATTGGTGCTCAAACCCACCTGGGCCGCAGGGGGGTATGAGGTCTATGTCGGCAAATACACCGACCGCGAAAAATGGAGCAATGCGATTGAAAGCGCGATGGGCTGTCCCTGGTGGATTATTCAGGAAGCCGTTGAAATTCCTGAATACGAATTCCCCGTGATCAAAGACAATAAAGTGGTTCTGGAAAAGAAAAATCTCAATCTGAACCCCTATGTCTTTGATGGCAAATACGTGGGTTGCCTGGGGCGGATTTCTGAGTCCAAGGTGATCAACGTGAGTGCTGGGGGAGGGATTATTCCTGTTTTCGCACTTAAAGAAGGCCAGGAAGGCCGCTGATGAATGCTGTGCCGATCACGCTTGCCCCTGGAGATGGGATCGGCCCAGAAATAACCCAAGCTGTTCTTCGGGTGCTTGAAGCCGGAGGGGCAGAAATTTCCCCTGAAATTGTGGAGATCGGCGAAGCTGCCTATTCCAAAACCTGTTTGGATGGAATTTCTGCCCAGGCTTGGGAAAGCATTGAGCGCACGGGCGTGCTCTTGAAAGGCCCCACCCAGATTCGGGAGGGGAGAGGCTATCTGGCTTCTACCCAGGCGCTTGAAATTCGCCTGGGGCTCTATGCCAGTTTGCAGCCCTGTATCTCCTATGCCCCCTATATCCCGAGCCAATTTAAAAAAATGGATGTAATCGTCATTCGAGAGAATGAAGAGGAACTCTATGGGGATCTTGAGTACCGCCAAACCAAAAATGTCTGCCAGGGCCTGAAACTGATCAGTTTACCCGGTACCTATCAAATCCTACGTTATGCCTTTGATCTCGCTCGCAGTTGCTCGCGCAAAAAAGTGACGGTCTTAAGCAAAGACAAGGTCATGGAATTTACAGATGGGTATTTTCACAGCTTGCTCGAAGAACTGGCTGCCTCTTATCCAGAATTAAAATATGAGCATCAAAGCCTGGATGTGGGCACGGCCTTGCTAACCGATCATCCAGAAAATTTTGACGTGATTGTCATTCCCAGTTTGTATGGGGATATTCTCTCGGCCCTGATCACCAAAGTCAGTTTCAGCAAGCCGGGCATGAGTGCCTACGCCGCCCTGGGCAAAAAACACATGCTGTTTGAAGCAGCGCATGATCCGGCCCCCGCTCTGGCGGGTCAGAATCTAGCCAACCCTTCTGGCATGCTGCTGGCAGCGATCTATCTGCTGATTCATATTCACCAGCATGAGGCCGCTGAACGGATTCACAATGCCTGGCTGGCCACCTTGGAAGCCGGCATTCATACCCCAGACATTTTCAGAGAGGAACAGAGCCTGCACCAGGTGGGCACCCTTGAATTTGCAAATGCGATTATTCCCCATTTGGGCATGCGTCCCCGTCATTTTCAGGCGGTCAATTACCAGCAAAGTGATTCTGATGCTTTTTTTGCGTTTAAACCCAAGCCCCCTCAAACCGAAATCGGTGAACGCACGCTGATGGGGGTGGATATCTTTCTGGATTATCCTGCCCATAACCCTGAAAAACTGGCACACAAACTCAAAAATTTGAATGCAGGGGTTTTGGATTTAGAATTGATCAGCAATCTGGGCGTCTTGGTCTGGCCCGAGTTTATTCCAGAAACGCGTATCTCTGATCACTGGCATTGTCGCTTTATGCACCAGGAGCCAGGCCTGTCGATCAGCGAAAGAGACATTCTCGATTTATTGACTGAATTGCAGGCCCAGGGATTTGATTTTATTAAGACTGAAAATCTGTATGCCTTTGGTGGCAATCCCGCTTTTTCAGCTTAAGGCCTTAGCCTTCCTGGTAGCGTTGATAAACAGCCGCTGGCGTATTCTGAAACTCGCGGGTATTGCGGCGTTGTTGCTGACGAATCAACTCTTCCTGTTCTCTGATCATTTTCAGTGCCAAAGGAAAGGTCATGCGAAAATCCCGCTTAAACAGCGGCAGCAAGCGTTGAAAAGCACGTTCAATATTGACAATCAGTTTACGGGCAATCGAGGCTTCATCGGCTTCCCAAGGAGCTAAAAACTCCATTTTAATCCAATCCAAGTCTGTACCCGATAAAAGACTGAAGACCTGATACAAATGTCCCTGCATCGCTACTGGCATCTCTTCAAAATGCTGGTCAGAAATGGCAAGCTCCAGAAATTCGTCCAAGCGATCGGCACGCGATAGAATCGAAAGCAATTTTTTTTCTTCAGGGCTCGCTTTGTATTCAGATGCAGATCTTAAGGGCTGCATTTGCCAAGCACTGAGCATTTTCTGGCCTTTTTGTTTGCTTTGCATCGTATCCATTTTCGCCAATGCATCTTTCAAAGGATCGCCTTGATCTTCAATCAGATAGGCTTTGCCAGATTTTTCAAGATGCTGTTTGCCCTGTTTATCTGAACGCCATTTTTCAAGCCATTCCTGCCCTTCCCAAATTCCCAGGGTTTGCATATTGGATTGAAATTCTTGCCAATAGTCTTCTTTCCAATTCCCCATCTCAGCCATCAGGTTTTTCATCCGCAGGGCCATGCGCGCTGAAAGCAAACTCGCTTTTGCAGGTGAAAGCCCCTGGGATATTATCTTTTCAAACCGGCTGTTAAAATCCTTACCAGGCAGGCTTGCAGTAGAAAGCAACTGAGCAAAATTGTCAGGTTTTAAGCTATTCACAAGTGCTTCGCGTTCTGCGGGTTCCCGCGTCCCATTGAGCACCTTCATCAGTTCTTCTGAGATCAGCTGCGGCTGGGCCTCTTTTTTGGGTGCAGCTTTTAGCTCACGTGTCTGAGAAACTGGCCGTTGGGCTTCCCATTTCTCGCGCTCCCGCTGATATTTTTCCAAACGCAGTTTATAATCCGAGGCGATCAAAGCAGCAGGATTGCCCAAAACCTGCCCTTTATAGCGAATCAAAACCTTGCGGGCCTGGGCAGAGGCCTCAGGAAAGGCACTTAAAAAACTTTCAATCAGCTTTTCGGTCAAAGGAAAAGTTGTTGGGCGTTGTTTTCCCGTTTGAGGATCTATGCGGTTATAAAAGATTGAGTTTTTATCGCTGCGCGTCAGGCTCAGCAATAAAAACTGAAGGGCACGCTCCAAGGGCAAGGAAACAAGGGGCAAACTTGATTCAAGACAGGCATCTCGCAAGCTGTCCATCACAATTTGGTATTCAGGGCTTGGATGCTGCGGATTGGTTTTTTCGACCAGCAGATAGGCAGATTTTAAAAGTTCAGGCGCCAAAATCTTTTCAAAAAGCTCAGCTGAGAATTGAAAGGCTTTCACTTTGTTGCCCTGGCGAAAGGCCTGAGCTAAATTTTCAGCTTTTTTAAGGGCCTCTGGAGAAAGTGAAAGACTGGGCTTTTTTCCTGCGAGCAATTGCATCAGCGAAAAAGAAAAAGCTTCTTCTGGTTTTAAATCAAAGGGGGGAAAAGCTTGTTCTGTCATGGTTTCTATCCTCTCTGCGCCCACAAGACAGATCTTGCGGTATCTGAGCTGACTTATCCCCCTGAGAAATAAAATCCTCCCTGATTTGACGAAGTCTTAATCTAAGTTAACAGGATCTTGATAATTAAAGCCGATAGCAAATAGAACCATAAAAAAAGCCCACCGAAAGGTGGGCTTCTCAAATCAAGATTTACAAAGGTTTAACGGCGAACCAAGCCACGGCCAGATTGTGCCAAAGCTTGAATGACCTTGGAACCCTTTACGATTTCACTCATTTTCACGCCACGGTTGGCACCGCCTGAAGAATAGCAACCGCCATTGGTATGAACACCCACGAGGTAGCCATCTTTGTCCAATACGCCTGAACCTGAACTACCGGGCTCAGTATCCAAATCTGCGTATTCCATATAGTTGCCTGACTCTCCCACTTTGGGGCCAGACTCGACGGTTTTGGCCTTGCCCTTGGGATGTTGAATAATCGTCAGCAGATGGTTGTTTTCAGGCAAGACAGGGCGAACAGGGGTCCAGCCGTATTTCAGGCCAGGTTTGCCATCAAGTTTGAGAATGGCGAAATCCAGGCCATTGATATGATCTTCAACCACACCGGCAATTTTAAAGTGTTCCTGGGGAAGCAATTCAGAAGAACCTGCTGCTTTTTCATAGTTGAAGACAGCAAATTTCTGGGTGATCGAAGCATCCACACAATGGCTGGCAGTCAGGAACATGTCTTCGCTGATCAGGGTGCCACTGCAAAATTTACGCGAAGAGCTGTCAGGGTTGCCCATCGCCAAGGCACCTACGGCGGCTTGGTGAGCTTTCACAAATTCAACGGGTTGGCCCAGGCTGCCATCATAATCATTGACGTTTTGCATATCGTCTTTGCCACAGATACTTTGAATATTGGTATCTGCCAAAAAACGGTATTGGCCAGGATTGCGCATTTTTCTCACAAAGTCTGGGTTATCTTTGCTGACAGAAGCAGACATTGCACGTACACCCAGATTGGCTTGGGCGTTCATTTGGGGCAATGCTTGGGGAACCTGCGAACAGGCAGCGAGCAGACTCAGGAGTGACAAACCGGCAATGATTTTTTTCATAGGATTCACTTTCATTAAATCTTGATTAAGAATATATTATCCTATCGCAATAGCAGCTGTCAAACTTGCTTCTTTTTTTGAAATATTTTAGAGTGTTTTTTCAAAGCGAACAGAGCTAAAATCACCTGCCAGTTTGCTGCTGCGCACTTTTACAAGATGCGCAGGCGAACTCAGGCTCTGGCTGACCAGATTGCTGGAAGAAGGGGCTGTTTCCTGATAGGAGACCACCAGTTCACTGCCCTTAATGGCCACCTGGGTGATCCGAATCGAATAGCCACCGGTTCGTTTTTGACCCGCAAAAACAGCAAGAACGGTTTCGGTTTCAAAATTGACCATGGGACGATCGCTGTTCGAGCCATAGTGACGCAGCCAAAGTTCCTGCCAGGAAGCTTCATCGCTGACGGCAAGATTTTCACTGGATAAAATCCGGCTGCTGCGGGTAGAAAGCGTTTCGAGCGTTAAAGCAGAGCTTCCTGTGGTGCCCTTCGCCAGATTCTGAAGTTTCTGAATCGCTTCGGGGGTGCCTTTGGCTGAAATCTGAACCGGATAGGATTCAAGGATAATCAGATCGGTGAGCAGGCCCTGGGCCTGAAGTTTTTGGGCTTCGGCAACAACGGCATCATTGGTTTCAATGCTGGGAAGAATTTTGGCCTGAATCATAGTGCTTCCAGGGGAGGGAGAACTGCTGGGTGTACTGCTGGGCGAGATGCTCGGGCTGGCACTCGGCAAAGGCGTTGTGGTGGGTTTGCGAATTCCGCAACCCGGCTCAAGCATAAAAACCAAAGAACTCAGAAGAGAGAGAAAGACAAAGCGGCTGGAAAACACGAAGGACACCTCGCAAAAAACGGATGTCCTATTCTAGCACGGCCCTTTCAATCAGCGAAAAGCCGAGCGGGGATTATTTCTGGGGAGTATGGTTGGTCAAATTGCTGTGGTTGATCCACGCCATTAAATCTGAGAGGCGTGTATATAAATTGCGCTTGAGGAGCTGCTCATAATCGGTGGGCCGATCCGGTTGCTGCAATAAAGCGCCAAATTGTTTGGCCAAAGGAACATGCGGAGGTCTGACCGGAGAGTGCATCCGAGCAAACTGTGCCGGGCTCAACTGTTTTTCAGGGCGGGCCAAAAGCCCTTCCAATACCCTGCCAACCACTTTGAGATCGGTTTCTGAGAGCGATTCAATCATTCCATGGATTTCTTCACGTGATAACATAGCTTTAATTTATACCCTTTTCCGATAAGCTGTTTACAATACTTAATATTAACATACAATCCGTTACATTAAAAGAGGATTTGAGAAAATTTGAATGTACAGAAGCCCGCTGATGATCACCCTTTGCAAGCACAAGCGCTCGCAGAAGCTGGCTTGTCTGCACAGCTGAAAGGCGAACTTGTACAAGCCCGAAGTTTATACCATCAGGCCCTGGCCCTCGAACCTTCGCTCTTTCAGGCCTGTTTTAACCTCGGTCTGAGTTACTATCCCAACCGCAAACAGACAGGGGAAAGCATTTATTGGTTCCGGCGCACACTTGCGCTGAATCCAGCCCATCTGAAAGCCACGATGTTGCTGGCTGAGTGCCTGTATTGGCAAGGCGAAGTCAAAGCATCCCTGCAAACTGTTTTGCGAACTTTGCCAGAAGGCAATCCCCAGGCCTTTTCAAATTGGACAGCCGCTGAACAGCTTCAGTTGAGAAAGCGTCAGATGATGGCAGAATCTTGGGTGCTTAAAACCGCGTTTGCCCTTGCAGAGTTTTCAGAGCAGGATTTTTTACAATTGCTGCGCGCCTGGGCGATCAAATGGGCAGATCCGCTCTTGCCTGTCCCGCCTGCGCAGGCGGTGACCCACTCAGGCAAAATTCGCCTGGGCTATTTTTCGCAGGAATTTGGCGGCTTTTCTTCAAGCTATCTGATGACACCGCTGCTCGCAGGTCATGATCGGGAGCGTTTTGAATTGATCGCCTTTTCAGATGCGCCAGACTCTCAAGCCAGTGACAAAAATTTTAAGCCCCTGTTTGATCGCTGGGTTTCAGTCTATGGCTGCGAGGCCTCAGAAACGGCCCGGCTGATCAAAGGCCATAAAATAGATATTCTCCTCGATCTGGGCGGCCATACCCATCCCGAACGTCTGCTGCTTTTTGCAGGCAAACCTGCCCCCCTGCAAATCACAGGCTTGGGGTTTGGAACCCCCGTCGCACTCAAGGCTATGGATGGCTTTATCACAGACCCGCAAATCTTTCCTGCAGAACTGGCTGAATGGATTCCTGAAGAAGTCTGTTATCTCAGTTCGGCCCTGCATTGGATCCCACCAGAAGAAGAGATTCCAATCCGTTCACGGCCAGCAGAACGCCCGTTTATCTTTGGTTCAGCCAATGGCCTTTACAAGCTTTCAGAGCCATGCCTGAACACCTGGGCAGAGATACTCAAGGCCTGTCCTGAAAGTTATTTAAGCCTGAAGGCAGCCCCACTGGCTTCAGCCGAAACCCGCAGGTATTATCACGATTTTTTTTCAGCCCGTGGCGTGAATCCTAATCGTTTGCTGCTTCAGGCGACCGAAGGGCGACGGCAACACCTTGAAAACTTTTACAATGGCATTGATCTCGCCCTCGATCCCTTTCCCTACCATGGCGGAGTCACCAGTTGCGAGGCCCTGTGGATGGGGGTGCCCGTGCTCGCCATGGCAGGCAGAATCCGCTGTGCGGAGAGTATCTTGCTTCGGCTCGGCCTTGAGGACTGGCTCATGCCAGATACCCAGGCCTATGTTCAAAAAGCCTCTGAAATCTACCGGCAGCCTGAAATTCTGCACCCACTCAAATTCAGTCTCAGGCAAAAACTCTTAAATTCTGTTTTCTGTGATATGCCGCGCTATGTGCGTGAAACAGAAGCCCATTACCTGCGCCTTTGGCAGAAAATATCAAGCTAAAAGCCCAGACTATTGGGTGGGTTTGTCTTGCAAATGTCCGAGATAATTGCTGAACAGAATTTGGCGGTAACGCTCACTCAAATGCCAGAAATGGATCCCCGTATCTCCCGTACCCAGGTAGATATTCACATCCATCGGCAGGTTCATAAAGGCCCGAAACAGCATATTGATACTGCCTCCATGGGCAATAATCCCCACCCGATGCGCGGGGGGGTGGTGGCAAAGCTCAGAAAAAAAATTTTCAACCCGGGATCTGAATTCAATGTCTGACTCTCCCCCTTGAAATTTTTCATAGGTTCTGCGCCCTTCGGCAGGATAGGGGTATTTATCAAGCGCTTCAGAGCGCAGCATGCCAGCCAGTTTCCCATTGTCACGCTCCATCAGGCGCGCATCAGTATGCACCTCCAAGGCCAAGGGCTTGGCGATGATTTCAGCGGTTTCAAAGGCCCGCTTCAATGGGCTGCTGATCACGTGCTGGAGCGGGTATTTGGCATAAATAAAGGCTGCTGCCTGGCGGGCCTGGAAGCGTCCCAATTCGGTTAAGAGAAAATCTGCCCTTCCCTCATGGCGCTCTTCAAGCTCCGCTTGCGACTGGCCATGGCGAATGATCAAGAGTTCCATGCTCAAGGCAGGTTCCCCGCTTCTGGCTGCTTGATGCCCTCTAAAGCCAGTTTCGCCTCTGTATGCTGGGGATTCATTTTCAGCAGTTCCTGCCAGGTTTGAATCGCGGCTTCGGTCTGGCCGGCTCTGAGCTGGCTCAAGCCCAACATATAACGCGCCTTTTCATGCTGGGGTTCTTGGGCAAGCACGGCCAGAAAATTCTGGGTCGCTTGCTGCCAGCGGCGTTGGTAAAATTGACTCAAGGCCAGATTATAGCGGATCGAAAGATTCTCAGTGCCCGAACTCAAGGCTTGATTAAAATAGCGGTCAGCGAGGGTAAAATCACCATCCTGAAGCGAATAGCGGCCCAGTTCATTCAAGAGCAAGACATTATCCGGGTTGAGCTGTACCTGTTCTAAAAGATAAAGACTGGCCTGATCGCGCTTTTGATCGTCTTCAGGGCGAAAACCACTGCTGCGTAAGTGTTTGCGAAAATAATCAAGGGCTTCTGGATATTCTTTGCGCAAGGCAAAGATTCTAGACAGTTTAAGATACGACCAGGACTGAAACTGGCGCTCTTCTTGCGTTGCCAACATATAATAACGGATAGCCGCCTCGAAATCATTGGCATTGCTTTCAATCTCACCGAGCTTAAAATAAATCGCACCGCGTGAAATATTCTCAGTCGGATCCTTTTCATAGCGCTCCAGGGCCTGTAAGAGATAGACCCGCGCTTCCTCAAAGCGTCTTTGCATAAACAAGGTTTTGGCCCTGACAAAGGAGAACGCAGCACTTTCAGGAAAGAGCGCTTCAGCCTGCTTAAACAGAGCAAGCGCGCGTTCGGTCTGACCCTGACGCCAAAAGACATAGCCCAGATTCATTTGACTGAAGCCAAATTGGGGATTCAAAGCGATACTTTTTTCATACCAGGTCTGGGCAAGTTGGGGATTGGGGCTGGCAAAAATAACACGGGCCGCCAGGAAATACAAAAGAAAATTCTCGGGTTCAAGGCGCAGAGCGGCCTGTAAAGCCTGTTCTGCTCGCTCAAAATCCTGAGCCAGGGTATAGACTTCGCCCATGCGCAAGGGAATCAAGGCCACATCAGGAAGCTGGCTCTGGGCCTTCTTTAGCCAAAACAGTGCAGAAGAAGTGTCAGGTTCAAGCGCATATTGAGCCTGTTTCAAATAACGATTGCCAAGAGCCAGCGCGACCCAGGGGTCTTCAAGATCTGCGCCTGCCTGACGCAAAGCCTGAATCTGAAGCTCAGGTGTTTCGTCGCTGGCCTGTAAATAACTCAAAATCGCATCTGTATTTTTCGCATCCCGCAGCCAGATCTCCCGCAGGGTCTCCAAGCCCTTTTGACGCTCACCACGCGCAAAATAGACCTGTGCCAAGGCCAGATAGACCTGATCAAGGGGAGCCCCTTTTTGCAGTGCCCGATTGGCATCCTGCAAGGCGCTTTCTAGCCGTTGCTGTCGGGTTCCCGGTTCAATCAGCGCCAGTCGGGCTTCAAGCTCTGCGCGCAGGCCATAGGCCCGAGCGAAATCAGGATCTTGTTCCAGGGCCTGATTCACCTGTTTCAAGGCGCTTTGCAAATCTGTTGGGGTTTCACTGCGGGCCCGATCACGTGCTTCCCGGTAGTGCTGCAAAGCCGGAGAAGATTCGGTCATGCGCGCCATTTGCAGGCGTGGGCTTTGGCGCAAGGTTTTTAAAACACTGCGCGATAATTCTTCCTGCAGGGCAAAGATATCTGCTGAAGAACCTTTGATTTGGGTAGCAAATTCAGGCAAAATTTGACCCGTTTTCACATCCACCACGCGGGTACTGATCAACAGGGTCTGCCCCTGTTTCTGGAAATTGCCCAAGAGGATCTGCTGGGCTCCCAAGAGCTTGCCCAGTTCGGGCGCAGATTGGGGATCGGCAAAGGCCGACTGTGTAAAATACTGTTCCTGTAAAACCACTTGAATTTGATTGCGTTCAATCAACTGAAGATTTTCTACCCCTGTCAGGGCCTGGGTCAAACTTTCAGATAAACTCTCACTGAGCCAGGCATCTTCGCGATTTTGGGAAAGATTGCGAAAGGGCATGACCACCAAACGCAAAGACTGGGCAGCAGGAGACTGTGTCGCCAAAGGCGGGGGGGCAGCCAGCACGGCCTGGGGAGCGAAAACACCCAAACTGGCAGCGCAGATCAGAGGCAGCAGAAGTCGACGTACCGGGAGAATAAATTTCAGATCGTTCATGCTTTTGGTTGCTGAGAACCTCACTGGTTTCTTACCAAGATAGCATGAAAACCCTCAAATATCGCGCAAGTCTGTTACCTTTTTTCGATATACTAAGAATAGCCCTGCCGCGGAGGAATCGCTGTGAGTGATTTAAGCTGTGGACCCATGTCCTATTATCCCCCTGAGCCCTTGGTCTGTGAAGCTCCCCCCCCTGAAACCCTGGTCTGTGAAGCTCCTGCTGCTCCGCCGCCCAAACCAGCCCCAACCCGCGATCATCTTCCCAAGCCCCCATCGCCTGGAAAAAGCAAACCACAACTGTCTTTTATTGATCCGGGAGAAGAACTTGTCTGTAAAGCCCCTCCCTCGACAAGCTTTGAAATGCGACCAGCTCCAATCCCCGCCAGTCAGTTTGATGCCAGACTTGAAAACAGCAGCCTCATGGCCACTCTGGATCTCGAACTGACCGATCATGATGGGTTTCAAACCCGCAGCCAGGGAGATATTCAGGGCACAATCCAATCTGGCAGTTTGACACTCAACAGGGACAGTTTTTTGCCTGCGCTGCAAGCCTTAAAGGGTCAAAAGCAGGAAAACGCAGCCACAAATACCAGCACTGAAATTAAAAATATCCGCTTTGATGCCCATACCCAGGCCTATATCCTGGATTTAGAAGTCACCAAAAAAATCCTGAAAATTCCTGTTTGGGATAATTTTCAAGTACAGTTTAAAGCCAATTCCCAAGGCCAGCTGGAAGCCGTTTTAAAAGACAATTGGTTTCCTGATGCCAAAATTCTGAACCAGCTTGAGGCCAGTATTCGCAGTACCATGCGCAAAAAGGTACCCGCCTCGGTTCAGGAGACCGTGCGTTTAAACACCCGCCAGCAAGACAACCGACTGATTCTTGAACCTGAAATCAAAAAGCTTGAAATCCCGTTGGGGCAAGGAACAGGCCTGACCCTGACAGGGGTCAATGCCTCCCAAGCCCACCTGAAGTTTGATGCTGCCGGAAATCTGGGCGTGAACCTCAAGCAGATTCCCTTTCAAGCCAGTTCAAAGCTTGACGGGCCTGAAAGCCAAATCGCCGGGCCGGCAGATAAAATGCAATTGCATGTGGATCTGGCTTTGGGCAAAGATCAAAGTCGCCAAGTTTTTGCAAAAGGCAAACTCCATCTCGATCTTTCAGCCCAAGAAACCCCCCAGGTCAAATTGGGCAGCGATCGTCTCTCAGATTTTTTAAAGTCTGGCACCTTGGTTTCAGACTTTTCGCTGCATCTGAAACAAGTACCCGGGCAGAGCCCGCAATTGGCGGCTCATAGCGAAGTCAGCGTCAAAAATGCAGATCTCGGTCAGGGACAACCTGTGGAGCTGAAAACCTCCCTGCAATTGCATTTTGATCAAAACCAGGGTCTGATCCTCGAAACAGCAGATCACAGCTATGATCCCCTGAAACTCAATACCACCCAGAATGGTGTCGAACTCTTTATCGACGGCAAAGAGTTTTTTCCGAAAATGAAAGCCATGATCCAATCGGCCCAGCATTCAGTCGATCTTGAAACCTTTATGTTTACAGACGACGCCGTCGGCAATGAATTGGCCACCCTCCTGGCTCAAAAAGCCGCAGGGCTGGACGCCAGTGGCAAAAAACTGGCCACAGCGACTGGGGTGGCCGTGCGCTTTATCTTCAATTCCTGGAAAGGCAATGCCGCAGATGGCGAAGCCAGTGCACGCATGTTGGAAAATGCCCGCAAGAAAATTGCCAAGCAGATTGAAGCTTCAGCTTTGACCCCCCCTCAAAAACAAGCTGCCCTTTCGAATTTGGAGCGCAATTTAAATTGGACTTTTTTCTCAGAAGGCATACTGCGCTCTGATCACCGCAAAGTGATGGTGATCGATGGGGAACAGGCCAGTGTAGGCGGCATGAATCTGGGAGAACACTATCTCGGCGAGAAATCCTACCACGATCTCAGCATTCGCATGGCCGGCCCTGAAGTGAGAGAAGTACAAAGAGAATTTTTAGAAAACTGGTACGAATTTCGCAAAGAAACCCCGCCCACTGACTGGCAGGCCGAATTGAAAAGCCCTGAAGAATTAAACAACCGCTTAGCGACCCTGCAAAGCCAAGGCCATTTTCGCAATACAGCCCAGGTTCAAACCCTGGTCACCGACGACCGCCAGGTTGATATTGAACGGGGCTTGGTCAAATTGATTGATGAAGCCCAAAGCGAAATCAATATCGAACAGGCATTTTTCTCAGACGAAACGATCCTCAAACACCTCAGCGCTGCGATCGATCGGGGCGTCAGGATCAATATTGTCGTCGCTGAAACCCCTTTGGCAAGTGGGGTGTTTAGCGCGGCCAACCTACTCTCGGCCCATGCCCTGGCGAAACGCAAAGCAGCAGGAGCCTTGGGAGATGTTCACTATTTCAGCTATGCGCGTCCCGCAGCAGAAGCCAGCAGTCAAATTCACGCCAAGGCCGTATCTGTCGATGGCAAAAGAGCCCTGGTAGGCTCCGCCAATTTAATTGGCCGCTCTCTGGGCAGCCCCTTTACCAGACAGGACAGCGAAGGAAAGACTTCACAAGCGCTGTTTAATAAAGAAATGAGTCTTTTGCTGGAAAACCCTCAATTTGTTGAAGAAATCAACCAGCGTTTGTTTCAGCGCGACCAGGTTCACTATAGCCGGGAATTGAATGCCGAGGAGATCCTCAAGGCTGTCGAAGCCGCAGGCGGGGAGAAAGCGTTGCGCATGCAGGCCCTGGCTGCCCCATTCACCTAAAGGCTGAAAAAACGCGATATTTTTTCAAGTAGATTTTCACGACTGGGGGAGTGCTCGTTTTCCTGGGCAAGTTCTTTTTTCACCTTGCGGTATTCACTCTGGCGTCGCACCAAAACATCGGCAAGGTATTCAGCCAATTCAGGACGCTTCTGCAGAATCATTTGAAAGGTATTTTTGTCAAGTTGATAACAGATCACCTCGCTTAAGGCAATCACGGTTGCTGTGCGGGGTGCACCGGTCAGAAGTGACATCTCCCCAAAAAAATCACCGGCCCCAAGCTGGCGAACTTCTTTGCTCAGCCCCTGTTCATTCTTCATCTGAACAGAGACATTCCCTGACTGAATAATATAGAGCCAATGGCCTTCAGCGCCCTGTCGAGTCAGCACTTCCCCTTTTCCGAAGGGGGCAAGCACCAATTTTTGGGCGAGCCATTCCCGCTCCTGGGGTTTCAGCGTCTGAAACAGTTCGAGGGGAGCCAAGTAGTTGATGCGCTCAGTCACATCAGCAGGCGTGATTTCAAGCCTTGAATTTTCAAGCTTTTCTTTCATGAAAATTTGCTGCTGGGTCATCGCCATCTGAATACCTGCCCGCTGCAGGGCAAAATAGAGGCGGGTGCGAATTTCATGATCGGTGGGATCATCGAGGGCCAAATCGGTCAACCAATACCGGATCGCATATTTGGCATAGCCCAATTCATAGCTGATCAAAATACAATTCGGAGCAGGCGCATCGGAGACTTGAGGCAAAAATCCAGCTTCCCGCTGCAGCATTTTGCCCGCTGCTGCAAGCACTTCCGAAGGCGGGGTCTGATAATCGACTTGAAAATAGACCCACCTGCGCCATTGCTGAGGTTGGTGCTGGCGCTTGCCCAAAACCAAAACCTTGTTTTTCATGAGCAGACTGTTGGGCAAAATCACGGTTTCCCAATTGCGGGTTTCAAGCGCAAGATAGCGCCAATGAATTTCACTGACGCGCCCTTCAAGCCCCTCTACCCGAATCCAATCGCCAACGGTCAGTGAATGATCCATTTGCAGGGTCATGCCGCTGATAAAATTCCCCAGGGTATCCTGAAGTGCCAAGCCCAATACTGCGGTTAAAACGGCTGAAGTGGGAATCAAAGCTGAGAGATTATAGCCAGCAGTTGAAAAAAAGATCGAGCCACTGAAAAGCATCAGGCCTGCAAAAAATAAATCCTGAAGAATGCGGGGCGGAACCGCTCCCAAACGGGGTATCAGACGTTCAAAAATCAGATGGGTAAACTGACTGCCTAAAACGGCATAGCCAATCAACAAGGTGGCAAGACGCAGTGGCGCAAGGTAGCCAGGCAAAACAAACTTAACCAGCAGGGTTGAAAACAAGGCTGCATAATAGGCAAGCATGACGAGTTTCAGACGTTGTCTGGGGTATTGAACCCCACGCAATAAGACCCCCCCAAAAAAACTTCCCAACAAAATCACAGGGAAATGGGTGAGTTCCAACTCGAGCCAAATCGGATTCCAAAATTCTAAAATTTTATTCATAACTTAGTTTATCGCATAATCACCTCTCCCCCTGCCAGAAAAATAAATTCAATTTTCATCAGAAACCATACACATCTCAAAAAAGACTGTGTTATATTAAGGATTGTCTTATACAGGGGTGTCGCCAAGCGGTAAGGCATCGGTTTCTGGATCCGACATTCCGGGGTTCGAATCCCTGCACCCCTGCTTTTCTCCTCTCCACTTTTTGAATTATTTCAGCTATACTAAGGCATGAGTCTTTTCTCGGAGAGGTTTTCTCGTGCGCGCATCCTTTTTCAGCCAAAGCTTACTTGTTCTTTCCCTTTTGAGCTTCACCGCCTGTGGCAGTCTGCCCAATCTACCCAGCCCAGCCCAGCTGAACGCCCAATCTATTCAAGCCACCTCTCAGCCCCAGTCTCCCCCTATTCATCTGCGCATTAAACAGGCCGAAATTGAAATTTCAAGCCAGGAATTGAACCAGCAGTTTCAAAGTATTCTTGCTCTCTCCAATGAAAAAAGACTCAAAGACACCGTCTTACAAACCCTGCCCGGAGGCGTTCTACAAGCCAAAGGCAAATTGGATGCCAGCCAATACCTACCCAATATTCCCTTCCAAATGACCGGAAGCTTAAGTGTGCGTCCTGGCAATATTATTCGCTATGAAGCGACAGATATTCGCGTGGTAGGGGTTCCCGTCAAAGGTTTACTGGATATCTTTGGGCTGGAACTGGCAAATCTCGCCAAATTCAAAGATCGTTTCGGACGGATTGAACAAAAGGGAAATGCCTTCCATCTGATTGTCGAAAAATTCACAAAGGATGCAGTGATTGAAGGGCAAATGCGCCAAGTCAACACCAGCGCAAACGCCATCAGCGTGATTTTTTAAGTGCCCTCTAAGGGCATTTTTAAAATATAACGGCCCGAATTGAGGTCACGTCGAATCAGCAGGGTTTTATGACCTGCCTGTTTGCGCAGATTCATTTCGTTGATACTGAAGAGATTGAGTTTCAGCGTGATTTCTTTATCCCCCATGGCAAAACGCGCGGGCTCAGGTTCCACTTCAAAGGTTTTTATTTTAATTTGGGCCTGTTGATTGGCGAGGCTGACCAATTGACGCCCCGCATAGGCTGAATAGGCATCCTGCAGCGATTGAACGGCTCGTTTTCCATCGGGGGCATTGACATGCAAAAAATAAGCATAGGGCGGGCGTTCTCCCCGCACTTCAATTTCCCAGTATTTTTGACCCATCTGTTTAAAGATCGCCTTGTCGATTTCTTGGGCCGTCAATTTGCGTTGATCTCCCAGCACAAGCACAGGAACCCAGCCCGATCGGTTTTCTTGATTCCAGACCTGGGCCCATTTTTTATCAGGAGACACCCCCCGCACACTCACACTTTCATTGACTTTCAATTGAGCCACAGCACCCGCTTTGAGATCGGCTTCGTTGCGCAGAACGGTTGCTTGCATGATATATTTTTCAGGATAGGGAGCCAGAAATTGATCGGGCAAGGTAATGGTAACCCGCGAGTCTGTTTCTTCCATTTTCAAAACAGGGCTCATATTGCCTGAATGCGCACCATAATCGGGATTATCCTGTACATTATTATCCCCCATTACAATTTTATCTTCGCCATTGTTTACAGAAACAGAGGGTTCAGGTTCTGGGGCAGGACTGGAAAGAATTTGCTGAAGCGGGCCAATTGAGACTGCCAGAAGCACAACAGCCGTACTGGCAATCAGCACACCATAAATTCTACGGGCATTGTCTTTAAAAAAGGAAACCGCAAACTCCGAAAGAGAAACATCGTGTTCCGTCATATCTGAAACATATTCCAACATTTCGCGGATTTCGCGGATAGAGTCCTGAATTTCAGTTCGCTCGGATTGATCTCTCGCCAAACCAAGTGCTTGTCTGAGTTCTTTCAGTGAATTGACAAGATCGCCACGCTCATGAAGTTTTTCTGCACGGAGCAGATGCTGCTGCAGGCGTTTGTCTTTTTCTTCAACAACTGCCATGGCCCGAACCTCTTTCAGAAGTGATGTACTGGGTGGAGGAATTCACAGCACAGGTTAATTTACACTTCTTTACAATTATACTTCCAGCTTACACGATTCTAAAATGGAGATCAAGAAAAATCACCCGCCCAAAAGCAAATTTACCCTGAGAATTCCTGAGCCTGAGGCCTTCTCCCTCCATCAGAACCCAATCCACTGTATTCTTGTATGCAGATCAGCCAGAGATTTCCCTCCCATATATTCGTGTCTTCTCTGCTTATTTCTTATGATTACCCTCTGAAATGTGCATTTACCACTTGACCACTCCCTGTACAAAGCTGTATACTCAAGCCCAAGAGCTTGATTCATCAAGTCTCTGAGGGTTTTTCTCAGAATTAAATACAGTGACAGGTGATTAAACGCCATGCCTTTTCAAAAATTCTTCAAATCGAGCATGCTCACATTGCTGCTGCTAGTGGGTTGCGCATCACAGGCAAAACAAAGACCTGAAATAGACCCCAATGCAAGTTTATATGACCGTTTAGGTCAATTACCCGCCATCACAGCTCTTGTCGAGGATTTGTATAAAAATATTGCAAAAGACGAGCGAATCAATGGTTTTTTCATTGGTTCAAATCCAGAAGAAATAAACAGACTCCTGACCGAGCAGATTTGTGAAGCCACAGGTGGCCCCTGTAAATATTCTGGTCGGGATATGTTAACCGTACATACGGGCATGAATATCACTGAAGCCCAATTCAACGCTTTGGTTGAGGATTTGATTCAATCCATGAACAAATTCAAAGTCGCTGAGCGCGAGCAAAAGGAAATCCTTCAGGCCCTGGGCAGCATGAAAGGCGATATTGTTGATCGATAGGAATTAAGATGCTGAAATCACTCTTTATTCAAAATTTTGTACTTGTTCAAGAACTCAATCTTCAGTTTGCTCAGGGTTTAACCACCTTGACAGGAGAAACAGGTGCAGGCAAATCAATGATCATTGATGCCCTTCAAGGCGTATTGGGAGGAAAAACCTCACCGGATCAAATACGTCAGGGAGCAGAGTTTGCCTATTTAGAAGCAGGTTTCGCGCTCAATGCGTTGAGCCGTGAATTTTTAACGGCCCAAGGGTTTGAAGAATTGTGCCAGGAACCTCTGCTTTTGATCAGTAAAACCCTACACCGCTCGGGCAGTAAATCCCGTTTAAACGGCCAGTTGGTCTCCCAATCTCTGGTCAAGGAGCTGGGTGAACTTCTGCTCGACAGCGTGGGGCAACACGAAAATCAAACCCTCTTCCGTGAGGAAGATCATCTGAAACTGCTGGATGAATTGGGCGGTGAAAGCCACCGTCAGAACTGCCAAGGGATGCGAGAAACCTGGCTCCAATTGTCTCAACTTCGCAGTGAACTGAATCAGAAAAAACAATTGACCAGCGAATTGCAACGCCGGGAAGATTTTCTGCGCTTTCAACTGGATGAAATTACAGAAGCCGAACTCTCTCCCGATGAAGAAACTGAATTGCAGAATGAAAGAGAGAGATTGCGCCACTCTGAAAAACTCATGCACACCGTCAAAAGCATCTGCTATGAAATCCAGGAGCGAGAAGATCAACCCAATCTTCAGGAACGGCTCAGCCTTTTAAAACGGCAGCTTGAACAGATCTGCAGAATCGACAATACGCTTGAGCCCTGGTGCATCAAACTGGATGAAGTGGCACTCGCACTGGATGAAGTCAACCATGAACTACAAAACTACCAGGAAACGCTGGATTTAAACCCCCAACAACTTGAAAAAATTGAATCCAGACTGGATTTGATTCGACGTCTGAAACACAAATATGGCTCAAGTATTGCTGAGATTCTCAGCCATGCAGAAATGCTTCAGGCAGAATTAAGCACACTTGAATCCTGTCAGACCACCCTGGGCAGCCTAGAAACCGAATTGGAAGGCCTGCAAATTCAGGCTGAACAGCTTGCCAATAAACTCAGTCAGTCACGACTTGAGCTTGCAGCCCAATTAAAACCCCTGCTTGAAAATGAGCTCAAGGAATTGGGCATGGAAAAAACCTGCTTTGAAGCCCAAGTCACGCAAAACCCTTCAATGCTGGGCCCCAATGGATTCGATCAGGTCAGATTTATGCTCAGTCCCAATCCAGGAGAACCCTTGCGCCCCCTTTCCAAGATTGCCTCTGGGGGAGAAATTTCACGCATGCTTTTGGCCTTGAAACTGATCCTCAAACGCCAGGAACCTGTTGGAACCTTGATCTTCGACGAAATTGATACGGGCATCAGTGGCATCACCGCCTTGGCTGTCGCCCAAAAACTTTCCCGCCTTGCACAAAACTATCAAATTCTCTGCATTACCCATCTCCCTGTTTTGGCTGCCGCTGCCCATCAGCAGCTTTGGATTGAAAAAAGAAGTGATCAGGAGACGACCACTGTGCAGGTACACTCGCTCTCGACACCTGATCGCATTTCCCGACTGGCCCAAATGGGCAACGGACAGATCACTGATCTGACCCTTGAAAGTGCAAGGGAGATGGTCGCCCATGCCCAATGGTACAGTACGGTCATGGCAAAAGCCTCCTGAAGCTGTCCAACACTGGCAAGCTTCAGGATCTGCTACAATGCTTCAGCTATGGTTACCTTGCATCGTTCATTAAAAGCTTATCCAGCAGAGCTTCAGCCCCGCGAACGTCTTCAAAAAGAAGGCCCTGCCAGTCTGAGCGAAATTGAGTTGCTGGCCCTCCTGCTGAGTACAGGCTCCCAGGGTCAGACAGCACTTGATTTGGCGCGTCATCTGCTTTTGAATTCTCCAGCAGGCTTAAGAGGTCTGGCCAGCCAGGAATTGCCTCAACTTTGCCGTTATCCAGGCTTGGGTGCAGCCAAGGCCACCCGTTTGCTGGCGGCCTTTGAAATCGCGAAACGCTTGGCCCTGAGTGAAATGCCAGAAGGTCAGCCCATGAACCAGCCAGAAGCAGTTGCTGCTCTGCTCATGCCCCGCTTGGCAGATGCAAAACAAGAACATTTGGTGGTGCTCTGTTTGGATACCAAAAACCGATTGTTGGCACAAAAAACAGTCACCTTGGGACTTTTAGACGGGACCTTGGCCCACCCGCGAGAATTGTTTCGCGACGCCATTTTACACCAGGCCCATGCCCTGATTGTCGCCCATAACCATCCCAGTGGGGATCCCACCCCCAGCCCAGAGGATCTTCAGCTCACTGAACGTCTGATTGAAGCAGGACGCCTGCTTCAGATTGAATTGCTGGATCACCTGATTCTGGGAAATCAGAAATATAACAGTTTGCGTGAAAGCCATTCAAGGCTTTGGAGAATACCATGTCGTTCCTGACCCGTCTTTTAAATCCTGTTTATCTCAATATTGCCATGGATTTAGGCACCGCCAATACCCTTGTTTACTTGAAAGGGAAAGGCATTATCCTGAATGAGCCCTCTGTGGTAGCCATTGATCAACATACCAAAAAGCCTTTGAGCGTAGGGGAAGAAGCCAAGTCCATGTTGGGACGCACCCCAGAGAGCATTCAAGCCATACGGCCTTTAAAAAAAGGCGTGATTGCCGATCTGGATGCCGCCCATATGATGATTTCCTATTTTCTCAGCAAGGCCCAACCCAGACACCATATGGTCATGCGCACCCGCATGGTGATTGGCGTTCCTTCCGGCATGACCCAGGTAGAACGCAGAATTGTTCTGGAAGCTGCCGAAAAAGCCACCACCGGTTTTAAACCCGATGTGATTCTTGCGCCTGAACCCTTTGCTGCTGCGGTAGGTGCTGGCTTGCCCATTCTTGAACCTACCGGCAGCATGATTGTGGATATTGGCGGAGGCACCACAGAAGTGGCGGTGATTTCTTTGGGGCAAATTGTCGTGAGCGAATCGCTCGGCATTGCAGGCGATGAAATGAATGACGCCATTGCCCAATATATCCGCAAAGTACACAGTCTAATGATCGGGGAGCGAACTGCAGAACAGATCAAAATTCAGATTGGCTCTGCCTGGCGCGGCCTGGATGAAAAAGTCATGACCATCAAAGGCATTCATCTCAATACCGGCTTGCCAAGCGCGATTCAAATCACCTCCAGTGAAGTGCGTGAAGCCCTGCAAGAACCCCTGAAAGCAATCTGGGAATGCGTGCGTCGCACCTTGGAAAAATCCCCCCCCGAACTGGCAGCAGATATTATCGATCGGGGCATTATTCTGGCTGGGGGTGGTGCCATGCTCGACGGCTTGGATGAAATGTTGCGTCAAACCACCCAAGTTCCGGTGCATATTGCAGAGCAACCCTTGATATGCGTTGCGCTAGGCGCAGGAAAAATACTGGAAGAACTTTCACGCTCCCGTACCTCCAATTGGACCCGCTTATTGGGTATGAAATATTCATGATCAGAAGATCCAGCCGTCGTTTTTCAAATTTCGGACTGCTGGGAGGAATCCTAACCCTCTTATTGCTCTTGAGCCTGATTTGGCTGCGCAGTGCCTGGGTTCCACTGGTACAAGATTTTAGCAGCCCCCTGCTGAGCAAACTCCAACCGCTGATGGAAACCCTTCCTGCGCTGAAAACAGAGTGGCAGCTTTACCGGCAAACAGCCTTGAATCAAAAAGCCGTATTAAGTGAACTGGCCCAACTGCGCAAACAACAACAGGCCATGGAAATTGTTGCAGCTGAAAATCAACGTTTGCGCAGCCTCTTAAATTTACCCACCCCCAAAGGCTATCTCAAAATTGGTGCAGAAGTGATTGCACGCTCCCCCAATCAGTGGACCAGTCGCCTGCAGATCAACAAAGGCTTTGAAGACGGTCTCTCGATCAACCGCATTGTCTTGAACCAAGAGGGCGTAGTGGGAAAAATCAGTGAATTGTCAGCACGCACTGCGATGGTAGAATTATTGACCGATCAAAACAGTGCTGTGGCCTGTATAACAGAAAAAGACAGACGCCCTGCGATTTTAAATGGGGCCTTTCCAGGCGAACCCGCCAAATTAAAATACCTTGAAAACTATACCAAAGTCGTTCCCGGTGAAAAAATCTTAACCTCGGGCTTGGGCGGAAATTTCCCCCCCGATCTGCTGCTGGGAACGGTTACAGAAGTCAAACAGGACCCCGGCCACCCTGTGCCTGAAGTATTTGTAAAGCTTTCAGCCTTCAACCAGGCACTCCAGTATTTGGTCGTATTGGTACCTGAACCATGATCGGTCTGCTGATTTTGATCCCAGGCGCCCTGATCGGATGCTTTGCCCTGCTGCAACTTCAAATTGGTGAACTCCTGCCCTGGCTAAACGCCCCTCCGCAACTGGTCTTGATGGCTGGGCTCTTGTTTACCCTGACCTTGCCCCTTCCGACAGGGCTTATGATTGCCATCTCAGGGGCCTGCCTTTTGGATCTTTGGAGCAATACACCGTTTTTTCAATTTGTGATTGCAACGCTTTGCCTGGGTTCAGCTTGGTTTCTCAAGCATGTCGCAGAATCACTGCCTAAAATCCTGCAAATCAATCTTTTCGGATTTTTAATCACGCTGCTTTCTGAAGCTTTGGCCATCCTTTGGTTTGTCCAATCTGGCCCCATGGCTTGGAATCATTTTTTGCATCTGCTTTTGCCCTTGCTCGCCTATCACCTGATTTTCATCAATCTGCTCTATTTGAGTCTTAGACCTTTTCTGAATACATTAAGTGAACGATCCTATTAAGGAGACCCTGTGCATCCCCAACTCGAAATTTACCCCAATGTGCACTGGCACCCCGAAAACAGCCAGGTCGATCCCTGGGTTATTTTGGGAAAAGCGCCACGAAATCAAGCGCCTGGAGAATCGGCCCTCTATCTCGGCCCCCATGCCACTCTGCGCAGTTTTAGCACGCTCTATGCCGGCAGCACAATCGGAAAAGGCTTGCAAACGGGCCACGGTGTCATGATTCGTGAAGACAATCTGATTGGCGAAGATGTGAGTATAGGCACCCACTCGGTCTTGGAATATGGCAACCGGATCGGCAACCGGGTGCGTATCCACAGCCATTGTTTTCTGGAAAGAGTCATGCTTGAAGATGAGGTGTTCTTAGGCCCCCATGTGGTCTTTACCGATGATCCCCACCCCATCTGTCCGCGTTACCAGGACTGTAAGCCGCCCACACGGATAGGTTTCAGAACCCGCATCGGAGCAAATACAACGCTGGTACCCGGTTTGGTGATTGGCAGCAATTGTTTGATTGGCGCAGGCTCGGTTGTGACTGAGAATCTACCTGACAATTGCGTTGCGGCAGGGAATCCTGCCCGGATTCTTAAACCGATTGACGAACTGGTCTGTTGGCCCGGCTTCTATAGCAAACCCTATGCTTGGTTAGAGAAGGATTTTGAATAAACTGCGAAGAACGATATGGTATTCTGAGTTTAAAAGAAGCAAATTTTTCAAACTGCGTGGTGAGTTGAATGGATTTTAAACAACTGATGACGATGCGTGATGAAATTGGCTCACTGTCATCAAAACGCCACAGGGAATCGGATGTAAGTTTTCTCAATGGCATGAATTTGCTGGAAAAAGCCTATGAGCGGCAATTTCAAGACAAGGAACTGCTCTTGAAAGCGTCTGAAGCCTTTATGCAAGCCATCCAAAACAACCGCATGAATCCTGACCCCTATGTCGGTATTGCTTACCTGTTTTTGCTCCTCAACAATACGAACAAAGCCATCCGTTATTTGAACGAAGCACGCAGAGTTGCACCAAGCCATGAGAACGCAAGACTCTTACTCGATTCTATTCTTGAAAAAGAAGAAATCGAAAAAGAGATGACGGGTGAGGTCTCAGAGGAGCAACCCTTTGCAGAAACGATCGCTTTTGCTGGCGATCACCTCCCTGTCTTGGGGCCAGATCATGATTTTGACGCACTCTATGACGATTTGGAAGCCCTCTTGATGGAAGAATCCAGAAAGCTAATGGATGAACCCTTTGATGCCCGCCCCTCACTTCAAGCAGAAAACTTAGGTCCAATAGAAGTGCGCCTCACGCAACTCAGTAAAATATACAAGCATCTCGATCAACAGCTAAGCATTCTCGATCAAGAGATCGACACCTCAGAATTAAGGGTCAGATTGCGTCCTTTGGATGTCATGAAAAGACGGATGGAACAGGTCTTAAGCACCACAAAATCATTACAGGAAATTCAAAGCAGTTCCCGTCTGGCAAATAAATCTGCACAGCAATTGTTTCGTACAATCCTATCGATTCAAACCCGCGAAGAAGCAAAGCTTCAGGAACAATCCCTTGAAAAACTGCTCGATGAATGCGATCGGATTGCTGATATGCTCGATGCCATTTCTGAAAATGGCTTTTCTATTGCTGAAATCGAAGACGATTATCAACAATTGGTAGGAACCGTTGAAACCTGTCAGGATTTATTGGATGAACGGAATGAATCTCTGATATAGGAGGGACTATAAAATGAAGGAAAAATTTGCTGAATTAAGAAAAGAGTACCGCCAAGAAACTTTGACTGAAGCCGATCTCAAGGCCAATCCCTTTGAACAATTTCATTATTGGCTTGCTCAGAGTATCCAGGCCGGACTCACCGAACCCAATGCCATGATTCTCAGTACAGCCTCGCTTCAAGGGATTCCAAGCAGCCGAACCGTTCTCTTGAAGGAACTCGATACTGAAGGCTTTGTCTTTTTTACCAATTACGCCAGTCGCAAAGGACAAGAAATCGCAGAAAATGCACAGGTTTCACTCCTCTTCTATTGGCCAGAACTTGAGCGACAGGTGCGAATTCAAGGGCAGGCAGAGAAACTGACAACAGAGGAATCAGATACCTATTTTGCTTCCCGTCCGCGGGGAAGCCAATTGGGCGCATGGGCTTCCAAACAAAGTGAAGTGATTTCAGGGCGGGAAACGCTTGAAGACCGTCTGAAAAGCTTGGAAACTCAATTTGCGGACAGCTCCATTCCCCGTCCTGAATTTTGGGGGGGATACAGAGTAAAGCCTTCGGAAATCGAGTTTTGGCAAGGCCGACCCAACCGTTTGCATGATCGACTCAGTTTCCGAAAATCGGCCGCTCTGGCGTGGCAAGTGTTCAGACTCAGCCCTTAAAGAACGCTCTGAAAAAGCCCCCCCTTGAGGGGCTTTTTGACTGAATGGGTAGATTGAGCCAGTGTCAGAAAGGGATCTTCTTGCCTTGGGCATCCAAATAGGTTTCATGGTAATTTTTGCGTAAGTTCAAACTCAAATCAAAGGGAGCTGGCGTTTCAGCTCCAAAACGCAAACTCTGAAGTTTGGACTGTTTGACTTGAAAAAAATAGCCCTGGGTTTCCAACTGAAACTCACGTTCAGGAAGAATCATTTTTTCACCGTTATACCAGGGCAAGAGCGCAAGACGTGCAGGCACCGAAAATTTGAGCGTACAGATTTTATCACAGCTGAGGGTCAATGCTGTGGGGATCTGTACATTCTGAGAACGGTAGAGCCCCTTGATTTGAAATCCACCCTTCACTTCGCCCGATTTTTTGGTAGCGAGATCTGCAATATAACGCAAAGTACGTGGATCTCCCCCATGCAGATAGGGAATTTCAAATTGCAGGGTTTCAGCATTCACGAGCGGGTCATGCCTGACGACATGCTTGCGCTGCTGCATTTTTTGGACCGTCTGAAACTTGCGATCATGTTTGTCCACAAAATAAATGGCGGCAGCAAACCCAGCAATCAGAAGACCCGACATGCCAATCCCAAAGATGCCTAAAATCAAGCGATAGGCCCGCTTAAACTCAGCGTTCTCTTGGACTTCGGACTCAATTTCCATGGTTCATTCTCCCACACAGACTGGATGTCCTGATCTTAATTTGGGAGTGGATAAATTACCAGCGTTTAGTCTGAATATTTTGCGATATTTTAAAAATTTCAGGATTATTTTTTTAAATTAGCAGATTTAAGCGAGTTCAAAAGTGACCCAAAGCACAGGGGCTTAATTTCTGGAAGACAAGCCAATCGTAATCCAAAGAGAATTTTCGCCATAATCTGAACTTTTTGCCTGATAGATGCCAATACCAGCCACGTTTACCTTGCGTTTAACGATTTGCAGCTTGTATTTCGATAATTTCTCAAGTGCATCATCAAGAGAGTCAGCCAAGACCAAAATGGCCTGCACCTCTTCTCCGTAACGCAACTGCGACAAGCGTTGGTTAAAATTTTGCCCCCCCACCTGGTATTTTAGTTGATCTTCCATTGCCATGGCATAACTGTGCTGCAGGGCTGCTTCATGAAGTGTTGCATCTTCAATAAAGGGGCTGAGACGTTTGCTCATACGCTGCTGGTTCATCCATTTTAATATTTTTTCTGAGGAAGTTTGGGCATCCACCAAAGGTGCTTTGCGCTGGAACAATTGGGTTATAAAGTAATAGGTTCCATTATAATAGACCCCCACGCCCAAATGGGTAAAGCGGGAATCGAGAATATTCGCTCGGTGCCCAGGACTGTTCATGAGCCGATGATGGGCCCCTTCTACAGAGAGATCAAAGGCAATATTTTCACCCACCTGCCCTGTTCCGCCTGCGCGGTGGAAACGCTCATTGGGATCTTCACCTTTGGGATTCAAATGGGCAAAAAAACGATTTTTGGCCATGTCTTCGCTGTGTTTCCAGGAAACATAGTCCAAAAGGTCATTTTCTTTCAGCTCAGGTAAATTGTGTTTGAGCCGTTCCTGATTGATCAGAAAAACCAGTTTGCGGGCAGCTTCCAAAGTGGTTGCAAACTGTTCTTTCAAAGGGCTGGGGGAGGGTTCTGCAAGCGGGTAGGTTTTACCAACATAAACGGGCAAGATGCTCCCCACACGCGGCCCCTCAATGGGATCATCCACCAGTAATTCCAAAGTGTATTTGCCTTTGCCTTGGTTCATCGGGATCTCAAAAATAAAGCTCTGGTTACTTCTCAATAAATTTGGAAAGGTTTTGACCTGGCCATTGGGCAAGGTGACGGGCATGCGGGGGCGAAAATAGGGTTCAAAGACACGTCCTTTGATACGCAGAAGATTGCCGGGATTTTGTTGGCGTGGAATCGGTTCAAACTGTGCAAAGTGCTGCAAATAAATCAAGGTAAACCAAATCCCTTTTTCAGGGTGCTCGGGATCGCGCAGATGAACCCCCACACCTGCATGGGTCGCCGTTTTTTCTAAGAGTTGCGTATTTTTTTGAAGCTGAGAAAAAACTTCGGTCAGAGAATAATCCAAGACAATCAGGGCATTGACCTGTCGCCCCGTAACGCGTTGATAGGCCAATTGGTGTTCAAGCGAACCTCGGTTGGGTGAGCGCAAATCGAAAAAATCTTTGGCCGCCATCTCATCACTGTGCTGACGAGCCACCTCGCTGGCCAGGCGATCCAATTTGACAGGGGACAGCTTCATGCGTTGCCGGTACTGGTTCACCATATTCAGCAGTTGATACTCAGCCATCAAGACCCTATTTTGGGCTAAAACAGGGGAGGTAAGGGCCATAAAAAAGAACAGGCTAATTACGAAAACAGAACGCATTGGACTCCAGCTTAAATCAATGGGCAAGACTGAATACAGAGACGCAGAAAAGAATCACGAAGTTCCAGCCTAAATCAAAAAAAATCGCCAATAAAATTAAAATTTCTAACCCATTGACGCAGAGAGCAGAAGCGTCAATAATAGGCCTTAATCTGTTATCAGATTCAATATCAAGATTCTGGAAGGAAATCCACATCCCAGTGAAAAAAATCCCGTCGTCATTGACTTTTAACCGAATTCATCAATTACAGGAAAACCTGCGTGCCGTCCCCGAAAAATACTATGGCAGCAGTTTTTATCTTTTTAGCGAAACCGCCTTGGCCGAAGCTGCAGAAAATTTTGAAAACTGCCTGCCCGGCGTTACTCCTTTCTACGCAATTAAAGCCAATGACCGACCTGAAATTCTCAGTTTTCTCGCCCATCGGGGCTGGAGCTTTGATGCTGCCTCTGCTGCAGAAGTCTATAAACTTGCAGAATTGGGCGTAAGTGGTGAACGTATTATTCTTGCCAATCCCTTCAAAGACAAACCCACGGTTGAAAGCATCTTAAACCATGCGGTGTGCATGACCACTGCCGATTCACCTGAAGAATTACAAAAATTAGCACGTGCCTTTGCAAACGCTCCCCATCAGCCCAAAGTATTGATCAGAATTACCCTGCCTTCAGAAGGGGTACAAACCGATCTCGGAGTCAAATTTGGTTGCCCTCCCATTCAAGCCGTCAAACTTTTGGAAATGTGTCTGGAATTGGGTCTGAAAGCCGAAGGCATCAGTTTCCATGTCGGAACTCAGTCCTGGAACCCTGAAAATTATGCGCGCCATCTCGAAGGAGCAATCTGGGTCTTAAAAGAATTTGCTTACCGCACAGGCCTTGAATTGAAACTGATTGATATCGGCGGAGGCTTTCCCTGGGGCTCAGCAGATGGCAGCGGGCCAGAACAGGTTATGAAGCTCTTGAATGCCGTTGGTGAAATGACACGTCTTGCCCAAGCCGAAGGCTATGTACTCCAGGCCCAACCCGGACGCGTGATCTGTGCAGGGGCTTATACCTTGGTCAGCACCGTGATTGGCAAAGCCAACCGCAACGGACGTCCCTGGTTTTATCTGAGCGATGGGGTCTACGGAGCCTATAATGGGGTACTCTATGATCACCAACCCTATCTGTTTTTGCCTGTCAACCGTTCTATTGAGAGTCTGAGAGAAAACGTAAGTGAATCAGTGGTCTGTGGCCCAACCTGTGATGGCGTCGATATCATGGCCCGTGATATTTCCCTGCCAGAGGATTTGGAAGTGGGAGAATACCTTTTCAGCCCCGATATTGGTGCCTACAGCATGGTGGCAGCCTCACAATTCAATGGGTTTGCCCAGGCCCCAATTCTCTCACAGGCCAACCTGGAAAGGGAAATTCTCTTGCATATCGAGCCAACAGAACCCTCAGAGCTCAATCTGCCACTTGCCGTTTAAAGCTTAAAATGCAGGATCCGATTTGAGCAGGCTGTATAGCTTGATATCGTGATACTCCTCTTTGAAAAAGGCTTTCTGACGCATCAAGCCTTCACAGAACCAGCCCAGTTTTTCCAGGCACTTCTGTGAAGGCAGATTGCGGCTTTCACATTGGGCTTCAAAGCGATTCAGTTCCATGCTTTTAAACCCCCAGTCAATCAGGGCTTTTAGGGCTTCCTGCATATAGCCCTTGCCCCAATAGGATTGCCCCAGACTGAAACCAATTTCAGCACTGGCAAATTCAGGCAACCACCAGATAAAACCAAAAAATCCAATCAAGGTATGATCGGCGGTGAAGATACCCCATTCAAGATATTGGCCCTGATCATAGAGATCGATCACGGCCTGAATATAGGATTGGGTTTCTGCCAGCGTCGTTTGCGTTTCCCAGCGATTATAACGGGAGACCTCAGGGTCTGACATGATCGCAAACAGCCCCTCTGCATCCGACAGGGTCAGGGGACGAAAAGTCAAGCGGGGTGTTTTTTCTCGCGCGAAACTGTGCAAAAGGCTGGGAATCTGTTCAAAACTTAAGCGGCCGGGATTTGACATAAATAGAGTTTACCTTTTTGCGTGAAATGGGCTGATCAGGCACATTATAGCTCAGCTGACGCGCTCCAGCGTATAGGGAGCCCCGCGCCAGTTTTTGCGATACACACTTGTTTTTTTTTCAAGCTGCAAGGTTTCCCCCACTAAAAGCCCCTGATAGACTTCCCAGAGATTATACCCCAAGCCCAAACCAGCAACTTCCTGGTGGTGCAACAATTGTATAAAGACCCGGTTATAGGCCAGACAATCCTTTAATAAATCAGGGGGAAGCTTCAGATTGCTTAAACCCACGCTCAAGGCAGCTTCAGCTTCACGGCCAAATTGCGCAAGCAAACCCTGATAGACCAAATGCCGCAGCGCCCATTCATAGGGTTGCCACCATTTTTTCTGTAGATAGGCTTCAGGCCCTTCGGAATACTCAAGATCGCCTGACTGGATCGCTTCAGCCTTGGCGCAGAACTGTCTCCAGATCTGATTGAGCAAGGGCCAGGGGGAATCCTGCCGCATAAAGCATTCAAAGAGCTGGCGATAGGGAATTCCCCATTGCGTATGCAACATCATCAAGGCCATACGGGCCACCCCTGGGGTGAAGAAAAGAAAATGCACAAGATAGCCAAAGGCTTTGGCTTTGACCCAGTCCTTGCGGGGCAGGGTCTGCGTGGCAATCACCAGTTCGAGATATTCATCCCGCTCAGGGTCTGGTGCGTAGACAGGCGTATGCAGATAGACCGTACGCGATTGCACCGTTTGCATCCCATGCAAGGCGCGGTAGGCGGGATCTGCCATTTCAGCATTGGGAAGAATATTGGCAGAATAGATTTTAATCTCATGGTATTGCCCATGTTCAATCAAAGTACAAATGCCCGAAATAAAGGAATCCAGCGTTTCACCCGGCAAACCCAGGATCATATCGGTATAGGCTTTGATGCGCGAACGCATCAAACGCTGGCGCAGATCGCGGTAATAATCCAAGGAAATATTCTGGCGTTTGACTTCTTTTAAAACCACAGGGCTGAGCGACTGCATCGAGAGGGTGACATCGGTATCCAGCCCCGCTTCAGCCAGAATTTTATGCACTTCAAAGGCCCGATCGGTCACATTTTTGGTATTCTGAACCACCAAAGCACGGGGAAAGCCTGTTGCCTGCCGCACCTTTGCAGCGTAACGGGCAAGCTCCAAATCCCGTTTCAATAGCCCAAAATTGGCATCACAACAAAAGATATACTCAATCTGGTGCTGGGCAAACCAATTCAATTCAGACTCCAGGCGTTTCTGATCAAAGCCGTAAACTTTGCTTTGGGTGGCTGAGCCCCAATCACAAAAACTACAGGTAAAAGGGCAGCCCCGGTTCGTCTCCCAGAGAATAGCCCATTTTTTCTCAGGCTCTGCCTGCATCAAGGGCTCAAAAACACCTGCAAGATAGGGCGAGGGCAAGCGGTCCAAATCTTTGCTGCGAGCTGCGGGGGGGCGGGTCTGAAAATTCCCCTCAGAATCCAGCCAACTCAGGCTGGAAAGCCCTGACCAATCCTTGAGCGGCAAGGCTTCCAATATTTCAAGAAACCGGGCCTCTCCCTCGCCGTGGACACAGAGATCTATACAGGGATTTTCGCGTAAAAAGGTTTCGGCCTGGTTGGGTACTTGGGGCCCACCAAAAACAATCAGGGTCTGCGGCGAAAGCTCCCGCAAGCGGCGCGCAATCGCCAGGGAACGCTGAATATTCCAGACATAGGCACTGAAACCAACAAGATCAGCGCCCTGAAGCTGTTCACAGGCTTCAGACACCGAACTGAATTCACAGAGAGGCAAAAGAAACTGGTAGCGTTCAGGTTGAGACGCATAGGCCTGAACATAGGCCTGAAGGAGTCCTGCCACATAGGGCAGATAGGGGCGGGCCCCACTGTTCAATTGTACCAAACCAATTTTTAGTTTTCCCGAATGCATCGCTTCGCCCAAATCTCTCTCCAATGCTCGCACTGAATGTATTATCCCCTGAAAATTCAAAGCTCTCAAGCTTTTCAAGCCCCCCAGCACGCTACTGAAAGTGGCTCACATTTCGTCCAACTTTGGCTTATTTTCTCATGACCAGCGAGATTTACTATCTGTGGTTCAAAAATCTAGGGTTACTTATCCTCAAAAAGAAGCAACAACTTCTCTAAAGCTCTCCAAACCAGCTTCTAAGTTTTCAATAATGTCCAATGCCAAGACCTCAGGGTCTGGTAAAAATCATGCAAGACCCAAATTAACAGACATTCAGGCCGAAGTTATGATGGGGATCTGCGACCTAACCGCCAAATACAAGCTCAAATAAGAGTCTTAGGGTCTATTTTGTGTCAATATCTTACTGCCTTTAAAAAGGGGTTAAGTATTGGGGGGCTCATGAGGGGAGGCCAGCAACTCTTTGAAAAAGGCACTGTTTTCTTGTAATAGACGCACTTGCTCGTCTTGTTCTCGCAGCCGCAATTCCAGTGCTTGAACCCGCACGGACAGGGCCTTAACCGCTGGATCAGCCTGAGCACCTGCTCCAGCAGTAATGGTTTGGGCAATTGCTTTGCCCATCGGTGACCACACCACAATGGCTACAATTGGAATCATCAACGCCAAAATGCCTTCCATGCAGAACCTCTGTATCTGTTATTCCTGAAGTAGTTTAACATGTGTTTCTAACACTGTCCTTGAGAAGGATCCCAGCCATGATTGAACGCAGGAATTCCACTCTCACTTGGCAGTTGAACATCCTGCTGAGCTTACCAACCGGGCTAATGAACAGGAAAAAAAGTAAATTCTTAGCCGGTTACGCCAACTCAACCCGAATCTCAATTGACTGGTAAACTGAAAAGAAAGACATGCAAAAAAAGGAATGAGATATGGTCGCGATTGGCAGATTTAATCAATTGGAAATCATCAAGGAGCGCAGCGTAGGCTATTTCTTTGATGGGGGAGAAGATGGCGATATTCTCATGCCCAAACGCCACCAGCCCGAACATTGCGAGGTGGGCGATTTCCTGAATGTCTTTATCTTTCATGATGCAGAAGGCCGACTGACAGCTACCACCCGGATTCCCAGTGCGCAAGTCGGTGAGGTGGCCTGGTTAAAAGTGGTCGAAGTGCATCGCATAGGCGCTTTTCTTGACTGGAATATGACCAAAGACCTCTTGGTGCCGATACGGGAGCAAGTTGAACTGATGGTTCCCCATCAATCCTATCTGGTTTATATTCACCTGGATGAAGACCAGCGTATTATTGGCTCAAGTCGCCTTGAAAAATTTATTCAAGATGAAAATCAAGGGCAGTTTAGCTATGGACAGGAAGTCGATCTCTTGATTGCCGAAGAAACCGATTTGGGTTTCAAAGCCGTGGTCGACAACAGCCACTGGGGTTTAATTTACAGCAATGAAATTTTTCAACCCTTGCACATCGGTCAAAAAGCCAAAGGCTATATTAAAAAGCTCAGAGACGACGGCAAAATTGACGTCGCCCTTGAAAAACCGGGTTACAGCCCCGATCGGATCGAAGAGCTCGCGCGCCGAATTTATCAAAGGATTCAACTTTTCGATGGATTTTTGCCCTTAACAGACAAAAGCCCCCCTGAAGTGATTCAGGATGAATTTCAAGTCAGCAAGAAAAACTTCAAGCAGGCTGTGGGCAAACTGTATAAAGAACGCCGGATTCTGATTGAAGAGAAGGGCTTAAGGGCTGTTAAATAAGCCTGGTTTCAGGCGAAAGGCCAAGCGCTTAATACTTGGGGCCAATCCCCCTTTGATCCAATTCATAGCGCCGTCTGCCGTATTCCACCCTATCGGGATCGGGAGCCCTTTCAGGCGCAGGTTTAAGCACATCAAGCTGGCGCAGGAAGGTCTCCTCTTCGCTTTCCCCCCAGATGGAATCTGCAACCCAGGCCAGCCCCCCGACAATCGCGGCCCCCACCAAGACAATCGGCGCGCCAGGGCCCGTCGAACCCGCCAGAATAAAGACCCCGGCCACGGCGCCCGTTCCACCTGCCAATGCCCCCACGCCCTTGGCGGTTCCGCCAATATAGTCTCCGTTTGAAAAATCCTGGTAAGAGCCATAGGCATCCACGCCCATGCCAATCACATCTCCCACCGGCCCCAAAAACTCCATGAATTTGAGTGCACTCAACGCTTTCAGGGCTTTGGCACTTTTGAGAGTATCTTCGGTCAGGTTGAAGAGGGTGGCAATATTTTTGCCATTGCCTGCCACCCCCAAAGCCGAACTTGAGAAATCAGCAATGCTCTTAAAATCAGCATTTTCAAATACAGCAGGGAGTTTTCCGGTCGCGGCCACACTGGCAGTCAGGGCCATAAAGGCACCCAAGCCACCGGATTTTTGCAAGCTCTTGAGGAAGCCTGCGGCCGCTTTGCCGTTTTCCCCCATTCCATCGAGTTTTCCAGACAGATAGGTATACATTTTTTTGGGGTCATTGAGTTGCGCCATTTCTTCGGGGGAGAGCTTATCCAGGGCCTGTGCCAGGGCATCGGCAATCTTGGCCCCCTTGTCCAAGGCTGTATTGGGATCATTGATCGTGCCCATGACCTTTTCAAAAGCCGATTTTCGCTCTTGCAGACTGACACCGGATAAAATCTGGGCTGATTTTTGTTCAAGTTGTTTGCCGATCAGTTCCTGTCGCACAGCAAGCGCTTTTTGCGGATCCAACTGCGCCAGTTTGCCAATTTCGACTGAAAGCAACTGGGCCTGCTCATCCTCTGAAAGCAGGCCGAGAAACTCATTGAATTCAGGGCTGAGCAGATGATCTGCTAATTTTTGAGCGGCCTCAGGCCCAAACACTTCCTGTATCGCTTCTTCACGGGCCTTGCCAAAGGCTGCTTGAACTTCAGGCTCTTGCGAGATGTCCAAAATTTTTGCTTCTATTTTTGAGATATCGATGCGCTTGCGCAAGTCCGCATCGATGTTTTCATCTTGAGACATGGCCAGCGCTGTATACAGTTTTTTTAATTCTTCAAGCTTGCTGCCCTCAGGCGCATTTTTGAGCAGGGCTTCCACCTTTTTCATAAAGACCTGATCCGCTTGAGAAAGCGATTCCTTGCCAATCACGGAAAGAGGAGGGTTCTCAATCAATTGCTGCTTACGGGTTAAATCCACTTCAATCCGCCCCTGGGTTTCTCGGGCCACCTGGTAATCTGAAATATACTGATCGGCTTTATCGCCAATCTGAGCCAGCATTTCTCCCTCTTGCGGGGTAATCCCATCGTAGATTTTGGCAGCATTTTGAATATCACTCAGCAATTGGGTTTGGGTCTCTTTGACCAGATCCAGAATAGCCTGGGGATTCATAGGGTTCAGGGCTTCCAATTTGCGAATCTGAAGATTCAAAAATTCCAGCGATTTTTTTCCGCCCTCAGAGCTGATACGCACATGGTCTTGAAAAACCTTGACTTCAGACTTCATCAAAACAATCAACTGCTTGCGATCGGTTTCAATCTGGGTGCGCAAACTTTGAGCTTGTTTTTGATACGATTCAAGCTCAGTGCCTTTGGCGGTCTGGATTTTGTCTTCAAGATCTGAAAGTTTGGCGATATTTCCTTCCAAGCGCTTTTGGGTATCGTCCAAGCCCTGATACAGGGTAGCCAAAGAACCCACGCGCATTTTGGTACTGTAAGCCGCGTGCTGAATTTGGGCCGTACTTTCCAGATTGCGTTTCTGTTCAGCCATGACCAGCGCCTTTTGGGCTTCCAGATTTTTGATTTCTTCAGGATGGGTCGCCAAGACCAAACGGGAATTGATCCGATTGAGCTGGGCTTCAAGCAGAGGCAAAGCTGTGGCTGGCGAATTGCGGTTTTCACCAATTTTTTGTTCAGAGCCTGGAATCAGGTTGCTGCTCTTGGGCAAAATGGACATGCGCGCTGTCAGTACGGTTTGATAGGTATCCAATTCAGTCAATTGCCCCCCCAATTCAGAAAGCTGAGTTTGCAATCTTGCCATTTTTTCTAGTTGGGGGGGGGCGGCCTTACGAGCGGTTTCTAACTGAGCTTCCAAGTTTTGCTTTTGCTCTAAAAGACTGGCACGGGTTTCTACCAAAACGGTCATGCTGGTGGTCAGATTGGCTTTATACGCAGGATAGCGATCAGCTGCCAGCGTAGAGGCTCTGTTTTGATCCAGACCACTTGCCTGATCTGCAATGGCGACCTGGGCCAATTGCCTGACCGCATCGAGCCTTGCCGTCGTTTCTGACTCTGGTAAGTTTAAAACCGTGATCTGACGGTTGGGATCGGTAAAATACACACTGCCCTTGAGATATGAAACTGATGCCTGCAATTGTTCAGGTTGGATACCGCTTTTCAGTTCAACCACGGCAAAGGCTTTTCCACCTTCTGGCGTTTGCACCTCAACCACCAATTCACTGCCACTGTTTTTGGCATTGACCGCTTCCAGAGCGGCTTCTAAATTCGGATAGGTTTTTAACTCCGCTTCAGGATAGGCTGAAACAGCCTGAAAACGACTCTGAATCTCGGCAGGAGTTGCCAGGGGATAGCGCAGGCTTTCAATCAGGGGAGCCGCATCCTGTGCCAGCACATGGGCAGTTTCTCGCAATTGCGGCACAGCATCTAAACGGCGTATCCCTCGGGCCAGACTGGCTTCGAGTACAGGTCGAGTCAGCCCTGCAGAGGCATTATCAGCGGCAATTTTTTTGACTTGGGTCAGTTCAGGTTCAGGTTCAATGTTTTTGGGAGCGGCAACAGGCTCAGCAGGCGTTCCCCCCAAAGCCACCTGATCCTGTACATTCGGAGTCTGGTTCTCTGGCGCAGGATCGACAGGAGAGACAGGTGAAATCGGCAACTCTTTGGGCCGTACAGGCGGTAAATCAGCCAATTTTTGAATTAAAAAGGGATTCGATTGAATTGTGGTCATACAGATTTCCTTGTCTTGCTTTGCTCTCACTCTATACCCACATCGCTGCCTGTTTATTCAAGAAACGTCTGAAAAGCTTGAACAGGTCTGGCATTTAAAGTCTGGAATTGAGACAATAGAAACGCAGGGTTGGCGAAACAACCCGCTTAAAAAAGGGGGCTACAATGGATATCAAAGCATTTCAAGCGGGCAGCAAAGATATTTACCTAAAATATTATGGTCTGATGGAAAAAAGACGCTGGGCCATTGATTCGGATTTAAACTGGGCCGAAATGCAGACAGAAAAAGCGGATCGCCCTCTTCAGGAAATGCTGTATATCGCCTCTTTGATTGAAAGCTATACCTTTACCACCACGCCGCTCTTTCTGCAAAGGCATAAGGATTTGCCCTGGATTATCTCGCTCCAAATGGCACGGGGGTATGAGGAATGCAAGCATGGCAATGCACTTTGGCGCTATCTTGAAAATCTGGGCTATCCCGTGCTTGAAACAGATTTGATAGAAATTCAGCAGGTGCCCGATAAATTCGAAGGCATGACCTTGTTTGAGCGCAATCTCTACTCCTGGCTGAGCGAAATTGAAACCACTGTTTTTTATCGCAAGGTCAGCGAACAATTGGCTGACCCCCTGGGTAAAAATCTGCTCAGTTTGATCTCTGCGGATGAACGCGTTCATGGCAGTTTTCTGCTGGAAACAATCAAATTGGAACTGGGTCTGAATCCAGGCCTTGTGCAAAATCTACAGCAAATTCTCGTGGATTACCAAAATCCTGAAAAAGAATCTCATTATGGTTCCGCCGTAGGTGAAGCCACTTTTCGTGAAGTTCGCCAATGGGCCAATCAAAATGGCTTAGCGGAAGAAGTCGGCGAACACGTAAAACAAAAAATTGCGACCCTACTGCATTAGGCACCAGCAACCCAAAGCAGGTTGCCTTTAGAGAGTGGCCTCGCTCAGCCCAGAGCTGAGTACCGTTCTTCAATCAAAAAGCCGAATCAAAAATTGATTCGGCTTTGAGTCTATGTATGCTTCGCTTATTTAAGCAGTTCGGAAACCGATTCACGTTGGTTGATTCTAAAAATAACATCGGCAAAGAGTTTGGCCACTGAGACTTCTTCATACCAATCGTATTTTTCAACAAAGGCTTCACCATGAAAGACGGCATCGGTTCCGATCACTTTGCGGATATAACCCTCACGCACTGCTGCATCCAATTTTTCGACCGCAGCACCATTAAAATAGGGGAGGCTACAGGCCAAATAAATATCCCGCGCCCCATTTTCTTTTAAGAGTTTGGTCGCAGAAACAATCGTTCCCCCTGTGGCAATCATATCGTCAATGATCAGCACATTGCGGTCTTCAACGCTGCCAATCAGCCTTACATTTTCAATGCTGCTGGGGCGTGAATAATCGCGTTGCTTATCCACAATCGCCAAATCAGTACCCAATTGCAGAGAATAGTGGCGGGCACGTTGCACGCTGCCCACATCCGGGGCCACCAGCGTCAGATCAGTTAAATCATAATACTGCTTGATATGTTTGGTAATCGGGCCAGAGGCATGAATATTTTCAAAATGGGCAGAGCGGAAAAAACCTTCAACCGGCTCAGCGTGAATGTCCAGCGTGATCACACGATCTGCGCCTGAAGCTTCAAGAAACATGGCGATTTGGCGAGCCGTAATCGATTCACGCTCTTTTTTACGTTCCTGGCGTGAATAGGGATACTGAGGAATCACCACAGTAATCGTTTGTGCATCGGCGTTATAAGCTGCATCAATCGCAGTGCACAAAGCCATCAGATTGTCATTCAGGGTGCGTCGGTTTTCACCGTTTTCAGCCCCCCGAACCAAAGGGTCATCCATACATTGCACAATATAGACATCATCGCCGCGAATATTTTCAGTAATCACGGTTTTGACTTCATTGTTTGAAAAGAAAATTTCTTTGGAGGAACGGCGACAGGTATCTTCCCAACGCTGGGCCCCATATTGATCATCCAAGAGATGATTGAGATGCGCCACCAGGCGCTGTGCAAAGGCATTGCCCGAAGCACAGGCCAAAATACTCAAGCGTCCACGTGAACGCCGATTTTTTTTGCGGGCCCCATGGCCCCCCCGTTGATGATCGGGATCTAACCTCAATTGACCAGTACTCATAAAAATTCCCCCCCATACTTTTCGGTTCGGCCGGGCCCTTCTCAAAGGCAATGCGTGTCCGGGCCAGACCTGAAAAATGTACTCACACTATAGCATATCCCCTTTCAGGGTAAAGAGATTTTAAGAACTCTGTCTAATCTTTCAAAGGAGTGTAAAATAGTAGACATCGAACAGAGCAAGACAACAAGGAACAATGATGTGAAAGAGCGGAAAATCGGCCCAGCAGTCGTTCGACTTCTGCAAGGAGATATTACCGCCTGTGAGGTAGACGCCTTGATCAATGTCACAGGCAAAACCTTAATGGCCTCAGATACGTCCCGTGAATTCAGAGAGTCACACAGCAAGGATCTTGAAAAAACACTTTTTCTGGGTGAAAACCGGGAAAAGGCAGTGGTGATGACCACCTGTCCAGAATTGCGCGCACGGGCAGTCTTGAATACCCTCAGTGTTGAAACCACTTCAACCAATGGAGCAAAAAAAATACGCAAAACCATGCGTTCCATTTTGGAAGAAGCCCAGGAGCAAGCGCTTGAAAGTCTTGCCATTCCAGCGATTGGCACGGGCTTTGGAAAATTTCCACTTGAGAAATCAGCTGAAATACTACTCGAGGAACTGGCGCGCAGTATCAGCCAAGAAGATAACCATCTGCGTAAAGTTATCTTTGTTTTAGACAACCAGAAATCATATAAAGTATTCGAGCAAGTGCTCGAGCAGTTTGACTATTCGGAGTATTTTTAAATGTCTGACCCTATTAAGCTCTACCATGGGCACTATTTCGACCGCCAAGGCCTGAAATATCATTATCTCGATCAGGGTCAGGGCGACCCAGTGGTGATGGTACATGGCAATCCCACCTGGTCTGTGTATTATCGCAATCTGGTAACAGCATTGCAGGGGCAATACCGTTGTATTGTGCCGGATCATATCGGTTGCGGCTTTTCAGACAAGCCCGATGACAGTCAATATCAATATACCCTGGGCAGCCGAATTGACGATTTGGAGGCTCTGCTCAATCATTTGGGCCTTGATCGCAAAGTCACCCTGGTGGTACATGACTGGGGCGGATTGATCGGTTTGGGCTGGGCCCTGCGCCACCTTGAAGCCGTCGAGCGCATCATTGTTTTCAATACTGCAGCTTTTCATTTGCCCCAAACGAAAAAACAGATCCCCTGGCCTTTGGCTTTGGGCCGCCATACCCAATTGGGCAGCTGGCTGATTCAAAACCTGAATGCTTTCAGTGTCACGGCCTCCTGGGTGGGCTGTACAGAGCACCCCATGTCTGCCAAATTGCGCAAACTCTACCAAAGCCCCTATAATACCCCCGAAAATCGGATTGCCACCCTGCGGTTTGTGCAGGATATTCCCTTGAAACCCGGCGATCCAGCCTATGAGCTGGTTTCTGAAGTGGGAAACCAGCTTGAAAAATTTGCCCACCTGCCGATTCTGATCTGTTGGGGACTCAAGGATTTTGTCTTTGACAATGATTATCTCAAAATTTTCGAACAGAAATGGCCCCAGGCTGAGGTTCATCGCTTTGCACAAGCCGGCCATTATGTGCTTGAAGATGCCCAAACAGAGATTATTCCCCTGGTCGAGACGTTTATGCAGGTGGAAAAACCCACCCCGATTTTAAAATGAGCACGCTTTCAAGAGCCCCCGCCAATATTGCTGCAGCCTTGTATGAATCCGCCCGACTTCAGCCGGAGGCCACTGCGATTGTATTGGCCCAAGGCCCAAATGCTGCTAAACAGCTCAAATCTGAGACTGTATCAAGCGAACAGGCCGCTCTTGCAGCCCCAATCACCTATGTGCATCACCGTTTTTCTGAACTGCTGGCTGAAAGCGAGTTTTTAGCTGCCGGGCTTGAAAAAGCAGGCATCCGGCGGGGCATGCGAACCGTGCTGATGGTGCCCCCCAGCCTAGAGTTTTTCGCCTTGATGTATGCCATGCTCAAAAGTGGAGTTGTACCTGTATTAATTGATCCAGGCATGGGTTTGAAAAATCTCAAAACCTGTCTGGAAGAAGCTCAACCCGAAGCTTTTATTGGCGTGCCCAAGGCCCATCTGGCCCGTAAACTCTTGGGCTGGGCCAAAGACTCGCTGAAAATTAAAATCACAGTGGGGGGCAGCCTGCTCTGGGAAGGCCACAGTTTGAAAAAATTGAGAGCATGGGGCCAAAACAATCCCCAAGAAGGCCTGGCTTCGACCCGCCCCGAAGAACTGGCTGCGATTCTGTTTACCAGTGGCAGCACGGGGGTGCCCAAAGGGGTGGTGTATAGCCATGGCAATTTCCTGGCTCAAATCGAGCGGATTCGCGAAACCTATGCTGTGGAGCCAGGTGAAGTGGATCTTGCCACCTTTCCGCCCTTCGCCTTATTCGATCCTGCTTTGGGCATGACCTCTGTGATTCCGCTGATGGATCCCACCAAACCTGCGCTGGTCAATCCTGCCGCCATTTTTGATGCAATTGAACGCTATCAGGTAACGCATATGTTTGGTTCTCCAGCCCTGCTCAACCGCATCAGCCGTGCCGGAGAGGCCCAAGCTGTGCATCTGCCCAGCCTGCGCCGCATTCTCTCTGCGGGGGCTCCTGTACCCTGGCAGACCCTGGAGCGCATGAAAAAACTGCTGCCCCCAGAAGCTGAAATTTATACGCCCTATGGCGCAACTGAATGTCTGCCCGTCGCCAGCATTGGCGCCAGCGAAATTTTAACTGAAACCCAGGCCAAAACCCGCGAGGGAGCTGGGGTATGTATAGGCAAACCCGTTGCGGGAGTCGAGGTGGTCATTCTTCCGATTGACGATCAACCGATCTCTGACTGGGAAAGTTGTATGCCCTTGCCCCAGGGAGCATTGGGCGAAATTGTCGTCAAAGGCGCAAATGTCACCAGCGCCTATTTTAACCGTGAGAGCTCCACACAACTTGCAAAGATACAAGAAAGCAATGGCAGCATTCGCCACCGCATGGGGGATTTGGGCTATTTTGACAGCCAGGGCCGACTCTGGTTCTGTGGCCGCAAAAGCCACCGGGTGGAAAGTACCGAAGGCCCCCTCTATACCATTCCCTGTGAAGCGATTTTCAATACCCACCCTGCCGTCTACCGTTCTGCTTTGGTGGGCGTAGGCGAGGCGGGTCAAGCCTTGCCGGTGGTTTGCGTTGAGCTGGAGAAAGACTTCAAGGGGTCGGCTCAGCAGGTGATTCTGGAACTTCAGGATTTGGCACAAAGCCAGCCCCATACCCAAAAAATTCGTCATTTTCTGATTCACCCGGCCCTGCCGGTGGATATTCGCCACAACTCCAAAATATTTCGTGAAAAATTGGCTCCCTGGGCCGCAAAGGAATTGCAATGAAGGTATTTGTCACAGGCGGCGGTGGCTTTTTAGGCCAGGCCATCGTACGTCAATTGCTTGAAAAAAATCATCAAGTGGTCAGCTATTCACGGGGAAATTATCCCGATCTCGATGCACTGGGGGTTGAACACCGCCAGGGAGATTTGGAGGCACCCAATCGGCTGGTTGCGGCCATGAAAGACTGTGAAGCGGTGATTCATGTGGCAGCCAAGGCGGGGGTCTGGGGATCCTATGCGGATTTTCACAGTGCCAATGTGAAGGGCACCGAAAATGTCATCTCTGCCTGTCAACAATCTGGAATTGAAAAATTGGTCTATACCAGTTCTCCCTCAGTGGTGCATGATGGCAAAGGATTGGATGGCGTCGATGAAAGTACGCCTTATCCCTCCCATTTTGAAGCCTATTATCCGCAAACCAAGGCCCTTGCCGAAAAAATGGTCTTAAAAGCCAATGGCCCCCAGCTTGCAACCGTGGCCTTGCGCCCCCATATTATTTGGGGCCCAGGGGATCCGCATTTTGTGCCCCGCCTGGTGGAAAGAGCCAAAGCCGGGCGTCTGAGACTGGTGGGAGACAGTGATCCCAAAGTGGACACGGTCTATGTTGAAAATGCAGCAGAAGCACATCTCTTGGCCCTGGAAAAACTCAGCCCAGGTGCCCTGATTGCAGGCAAAGCCTATTTCATTACCCAAGACCAGCCCGAAACTGTTGCCAGCTTTATCAACAGAATTCTGGCGGCAGCCGGTCTGCCCCCGGTTCAAAAACGCATTCCTGCCCATTTGGCCTGGGTGCTCGGAGCGGGTCTGGAATCTGTCTTTCGGGCCTTTCACTTACCCGGAGAACCACCCATGACCCGCTTCATGGCCAAACAACTCTCTACCCCCCACTGGTTTGATATCACAGCGGCCCGCCAGGAGCTGGGCTACCATCCCCGCATTACAACCGATCAGGGCATGGCGGCTCTGAAAGCCTGGATGGACACTTCTTCTTCCTGAGCGGGGGTTTTCCGCAATTGAATTTAGCGGTATCATGAAATTCAGCCTGATTTCAAAGAAAAGAGCGTTTTTTGCATGAGCACACCGCAAGACTGGATTCAACGACGTGAAACTGTAATGCCCCGAGGGGTCGGCCAGATTTTGAACGGTTCGACCGTCGCTTCGGCCCAAGGCGCACAGATCATTACTGCAGAGGGCCGCAAACTAATAGATTTCACCAGCGGGATTGGCGTCACCAATACCGGCCACTGCCCCCCTGAAGTGGTTGCCGCGATCCAAAAACAGGCTGAAAATCTGATGCATGCCTGTATCCATGTCGCGACCTATGAGCCCTATCTCAATCTCTGTGAGCGTTTGGCAGCAAAGTTTCCCCATGGCGAGGCCACCAAAGTATTTCTCACCAATACGGGTGCAGAAGCCGTTGAAAATGCAGTTAAAATTGCCCGCCAGGCCACAGGACGCCCTGGAATTATCGCCTTTAGCGAAGGTTTTCATGGCCGCACCCTGATGGCCCTGACCCTGACTTCTAAAGTGGGTTATAAACTGGGGTGTGGTCCCTTTGCCCCCGAAGTGTATCGTCTGCCCTACCCCAATTATTTCAAATACAATGACGGTCTCAGTTCCACGGCCTTTGTTGAAAGAGAACTGAATCGTTTTCGTCAGGCCCTGGTCGCGATGGTGGCCCCCGATCAAGTGGCCGCAGTGATCATCGAACCGATTCAGGGAGAGGGCGGCTTTGTTCCCGCCCCGACTGAATATTTGCAAGGGCTGCGTGAGATTTGCGATCAGCATGGCATTCTGCTGATCTTTGATGAAGTACAGAGTGGCTTTGGACGGGCCGGAGACTGGTCTGCCCATGCTATTTCTGGGGTTACTCCGGACCTCTCTACCTGGGCCAAGGCCATGGGTGGAGGTTTGCCAATTGCCTGTGTGATTGGCAAGGCAAAGGTCATGGATGCCTGTCTGCCCGGCACCCTGGGCGGTACCTATGGCGGCAATCCGATTGCCTGCGCTGCCTCTCTGGCCGTGATCGATTTGATGGAACGCGACCAATTGCCTGAAAGAGCCGCCCGACTGGGGGAAACTATCCGGACCCGCTTCTTGAGTATTCAGGAGAAATCTACGCTGGTGGCTGATGTACGCGGACGGGGCATGATGCAGGCCCTTGAATTCTGCTATGATCGCAATCCTCTGCGCCCCGCAGGCGAGGTGGTCAAAAAAATCATGGCAGACTGCCATGATTCAGGTTTATTGGTAATTTCAGCGGGATCTGAGGGCAATGTGATTCGCACCCTGCCCCCGCTGACGATTTCAGAGGCAGATTTAAACACAGCCCTGGATATTCTCGAAAGGGAAATTCTCAAACACAGCCCAGACTGAGAGTATTGCTGAGACCCTCTGTTTCAAAAAAATACATCTGAGGTGCTGAATATGTTGAATTTCCAATCGCTTTCAAGCCCAAACTCTATCAAAACAGCTTTGGCAGGGAGCTTGCTCTGTCTGGGTCTGCTCCAGGCTTGCCAACCCGAGCAAAGCAAAGCTACGCCCAAAGAGAACAGCAAACAAAGCGAAGTTCAATCTCAGGATCAGGAACAGACACCTGTCGATGTGGTGATTGTCGGAGGAGGCCTTTCGGGCCTGAGTACCGCCTATCACTTAAAAAAAGCGGGGCTCAGTTATCGGATTTTAGAGCGCGAACCCCGTGTCGGGGGGCGCGTGCGCACGGGCAAGTACCCTGAAAAAGTATTTGCTGAAGTGGGCCTGGCTGAATTTTGGGATGGCAACCCAGCCCTGGAGATTGCCAAAGAGCTGAAAGTGCCCATGGAAAGAGTCGATACCGGGTTTTCAAGTTTTATCCATGAGGGCAAAATTCTGCCTTTTCAAGGGGCCAGCAACCATGATTTTGTCGCCTCGCTGCTCAAACCCGAGGAGTTGAAACGCTGGGATAGCTGGGATGCCCGAATGGAAACCTGGATTCATCAGATTGAAGCTGGGGAGATCAGCCCGGAATTGATGAAGCTTAAAGAAATTTCCTTTGCTGCGTGGCTCAAGCAAGAAAAGCTCCCTCCCCTGGGTGAAAAGCTGATTCACGCCGTGTTGGCCCCAGAAGTGGGCACCCCTCTGGAGCGCATCAGCGCCTTGGATGGCATTGCCGAATGGCATCTTTTTGCAGGTAAGGGCGCGCAACCCAATCACGTGGTCGGGGGCAACCAAAACCTGACAGAAGCGATAGCAAAAGACATAGGCGTTGAACATATCGCCCTGAATACCCAGGTCACCAATCTAATCGACACAGAAGAAGGGGTCGAAGTGCGGGCCGTCGATACCTCCAATTTTCAGAACAAAAGCTTCAAAGCCCGCTATGCGGTTATGGCGATTCCGCTCTATCGCCTGTTTGAACTACAGTTTAAACCCCGCTTGAATGATCGGGTTTATCAGGCAGTGCACAGCCAAATGTGGGGTTCTTACTTCACAGCCCATGTGCTTTTAGACAAAGCTGCTGAGAAATACTGGACTCTAAAGGGCGAAAATGCTTTGCCGCTGCTGACAGGGGGACCTTTGGGCGTGATTTATCCAGGCATGGGTACTGGCGATGGCCAACATGCATTGGTCAATTTGCTGGTCACTGGCGATTTTGCAGAAGCTGACAATGCCCGCACGGGTTCTTTGGATGATGTCCAAAAAAACCTGGAAAAAGCCTTCGAAGAGACCTTCCCAGGTATCAGCCCGCTGATCAAGAAATGGACTTTTTTCCGCTACCACCCCCGTGCAATTGCTTCCTGGCCCGTGGGGCGCTCACGCTTTGATGAACTTTCTAATGGCCTGCGCAAAGCCCATGGTCACGTTTATTTTGGCGGTGACTTTACCGAAAGCTCACATTCCGACGGCGCCGTCAAAGCCGCTCTGCGCGTCAGTGCGCAAATTATAAAGGACAAAAAAAAATAGCACCTTGAAAACCAACGATTATATTCAGGCGGCGATTCCCCTCTTTTTTGTGCTGATTTTTCTAGAAGCCCTTTTTTCAAATTGGGCGAAAAAAAACTGGTTTAACCTGCATGATTCACTCAATAATCTGGCCTGTGGGGCCTTGGACCAAATCCTTGAAGTTTTTTATAAATCTGCACTTTTTGGCGTCTATCTCTGGCTCTATAGCTACCGCCTGACCAGCTTGAGCGAAACTGCTCTCTGGGTTTGGCTGCTGTGTTTTTTGGGAGTAGATTTTGGCTATTATTGGTTTCACCGCTGCAGTCACCGGGTTTGGCTGGTTTGGGCAGGCCACGGCCCCCACCATCAAAGTGAGGAATACAATCTGACCGTCGCCCTGCGTCAGGGCATGCTGGAACGCAGTTTTTCCTGGGTATTTACCCTGCCACTTGCCCTTTTGGGTTTTTCACCTGTGGTCTATCTGACCTGCAGCCAGTTTCAGATCATTTATCAGTTTTTTATACATACCCGGGCGATTAAAACGCTGGGGCCCTTGGAATGGGTCATGAATACGCCTTCGCATCACCGCGTGCACCATGGTAAAAACCCCGAATATATTGACCGCAATTATGGTGGCGTCTTGATCATCTGGGATCGGCTTTTTGGCAGTTTTGAACCCGAACGGAAAGAAGCGGTCTATGGCACGGTCAAAGCCCTTAAAAGCTGGAATCCGCTTTGGGCCCATGCTGTATTTTTTGCTGAAATGGCCCAGGCCATGAGATCTTTGCCCTGGCATCAGAAGCTGCAGGTGCTCTGGCGACCGCCGGGGTGGAATCCCCAGCAGGCAGAACCCGAGATCCCCCCTGTGGAGGCACAAAGTTATCTCAAATACAAGACGCCCTTGGATTGGGGAATCAATCTTTGGTTGCTGCTGCAATTTGGGATCTGCCTGGGGCTGAGTACGCTCTTTCTTGAACAGGCCCCCCAGTGGGAAATGCTGCAAGGTATCGGAGCCGGTTTGAGCCTGATGCTGGGCTTTACAGCCGTGGGGGCTTTGAATGAAAACAAAGCCTGGCTCACTCCCTTTGAAACGGTGCGCATCCTGCTCAGCCTGGGTGTCATGATTCTCCTGCCCTTTCCGCTGCTGCTAAAAGAAGGCTTGAGTTTGTGGCTCTTGCTCAGCGCAGCGCTGAATCTGGGTCTTTTGCAAACCCCTCAGTTTTCAAAACAGAACCCTGCGCAAGACCCTCAATCTGCGGGATAATACAATATAAAAATGATCGAGGTTCTCCTATGCTCTATGAATCCCTCAAAAAAGACATGCTCAGTGCACGCAAAAACAAAGAGTCCGAAAAGGTCGTCTGGTTTTCATCCCTGATCGGTGAACTGCAACGCACCGGCGCCAAAGAGTTTGAAGACGCCCAGGTGATTACCCTGATTAAAAAGAATATTGAATCCCTCAAAGAAAATCTCAAGGGGGGCTCAGGTCATGAAGCAATTCAACGTGAAATTGAATTTCTCAGTGCCTATCTGCCCCAACAGATGAGCGAAGCCGAACTGAAAGCTGCTGTTGAGGCTTTGGTCGCCGGAGGGGCCACCCAGATGAAAGCCGTCATGATGGGTCTGCAAAGCCAATACGGGGGGCGCTATGATGGCAAAGTGGCTTCAGGCATAGTAAAAGAAGCGTTGAGCAAACTGGCTTAAATACCCACTAAAATCTAAATTACATCGCAAGTACAGCTCTTTGATAAGCTGTACTTGTCATTTTTTGGGCCAGCAGAAATTGAGGAAATAATTATGACAATTTTTCTACATTTTCACACAATCCTCAAATATTACAAAAATATGTTAAATATCAAATTATTTCGTAATATTTTATCGACAAGCGATTTTTTCATCATTAAACTTATAATTAAAAGTTTTCAGTTTGGGTTATGAGGGGTTTGAAGTCCTCACGCAAAGAATTCAATCCAAGCCAAGCGCTTTAAGAGAGGTCAAGTGAGATGGGTGAAGAAACAATCTATCGCGTTAAAAATGATTCTCAGGATATGCTTGAGGCCGGTCAAAAAGCCAGGCAGAGTTTTAAGTATTTTTGGCGAGAACTCACCTGGGAGAATCGCAGAATCATTCCTTCACTCGATTTAGCTGTGGTTAAGTTTCCTTTTGAAACAGCCAGAAAGCCCAATACTCCGGCTTATGAGCACATGTGGATAGATGATATTTCATTTGACGGAGAAACGATTTCGGGAACCTTGGTCAACCAGCCCCGTTGGGTTAAGCATCTGGAAGCAGGAGCTCTCGTTTCTGTTCCGCTGGCTGAAATTTCTGATTGGATGTTTGCCCATGATGGCAAAGTTTATGGTGGGTACAGTGTAAATTTGATGCGCTCAAAAATGGAACCTGCGCAACGTCAGCAGCATGATGAGGCCTGGGGCTTTGATTTTGGCGATCCAGACCTGATTGAAATCACTCCCTATACAGATGAAAATCTGAAAGCAAGTTGTGTAACATCAAGTGAAGATTCAAAATTGGGTTCTCAACTGGATTTGGAATTGCCAGAACACCCCATGAGTATCAATATGGCTCAGGAATTTGAAGCGCTCTTGAATGAGTCACCCGATATCCTGGGTGAAAAAGATTTTGAAGGCTGGACCCTCTTACACCGTGAAGTTCTGGCAGGCAATGTTCTACTTGTCGAAAGTTTACTCAAAAATGGAGCCAACCCCTACGAACAGAATGACAAGGGTGAGAATGCCTTCGATTTGGCTCAAAAAATGGGTTGGACTAAAATCCAGGCTGCACTTCTGGCATACAAAAGGTCTTAAACACACAGTTCAAGCTTTCTTGACTTTTTTCAAACAGCAAATCCTTTTGAGGTCACCATGATTGAAAACTGCACACTTTATCTAAGCAAAAAAAATCCTCCGCTCAAAAAAATTCTTCCAGATTGCAAATCGGATGGAGGCCTGCTTCGCAAAGCGAATTGGTATGAATACGTACTGGAAGGGAAGCGTGCCAAATTAAACCTGATGCCAGAATCAGATCTAGAAAACCATCTTGAGGGACTTCTTGGATATGTTTTTCATCTACTGGATTCTGAGCAAGCAAAAGCAGAGGCCCTTGAACGAATCAATAAAATCAAAGCTGTTCTGGGTGTCACTCTGGAAGATCCCATTTCGGCAGACTCCCCCTTGTTTCACTCTTTCTTTTATCTGATTCAAGTCTTTGATGGATTTATGTTTATCAACGGCAGTATCGTTCTGCCTGATGGAAACTTTTGGATAGATCCCCATTCCGAAAATGAAGCACAAACCGAGTTCAACGATAGTCTTTCACCTGACGATTTCCGGCATCAAGGAGAAAGCGCAGAGATTTCCCCTCAACTCCTGGCAATGCGTGAACGACATTATTTTGAATTGGCCCAGCGAGGTTTTCACTGCGCGCGCTGGTTACCCCTGGAAACCAGTTCTGACAAAGAACTAAGACCTTTGAACGAAATTCTGGGTCGTGTCAATGCCCTGAATATCCTCTTTCACTGGGTTGTGTTTACACAAATTGAGGACAAAATTCTAAAAGATTTTATCGAAAGAAATCAGCTTCTGCAATATTTTACAGCTTCAGAGCAAGAGATTTTAAGTCTTTCTCGAACAGAGGCACAGGAAACACATCTCAATACGATTGGCTGGAAACTTGAAAATATGTGGGCGCTTTCTTGGGTTCTGGGCTTTGAACCAGCCCCCCCTTTTTATCTGGGTCAAATGCAAAATGAGCACTCACGCCCCATGTTGCTTGAGTTTCTACCCAATTTTTACGGAAGCAGTGAGATTCCCGAAACACACTTCAAACCCCGTAGTTTGGCAGAAATATTTGAATTTGAAGATCTCTATTATTGCGCACACAATGCAGTTCGCAGCGCTCAAATGGGCAAACCCTCTGTCCCCAAAGGGTTTCATCCGATCATAGATGGTGGCGCCATCTCAGAACGTCGCCAGGCTTTGACCTGGTGTCTCTCTCCAGGTATTGAGTGGGATGCCACAGATTTGAGTACCTGAAATGATCTCAAAACAGATTTTACATTATTTTTTTTCATATCACTCCAAAATCTACAGAAAGGAAAATCATGGATTTATATACAAAATGGGCAATTAAAATTGCCATTGGCCTGATTACAGGTTATTTTGCGACCCGAAAAAACAGAAGTTTTACGTTCTGGGCATGTATGGGTACAGCAGGAGGAATTGCCTTGGTTGTTTTGGCCTTTCTACCTCACCTCTGCAAACGCTGTCAACAAAAAGTGACTGCTGAAGAAGCCAAATTAGATGATTGTTGGAATTGTATGACAGTCCAAGCAGACTCATCCCCGCATGAAACATCTGACAACATCCAATCAAATGATACGGTCAGGACGTAAAGGATTTAGCAAATATGAAGGCAAAGCGCACTCAGAGAATAAAAATATTAAAAATTTATGCCTGGACTGTCTTATTTCTGAGTGACCGTACAGCGATCATAGTATTGAATTTCGGGGGTAAATTTGCGCAGCTTGTTCAAGCCCTGCTCACAGACATGGGAATGGTAGCGATTGGCAAACAATACCTTGCCACTGGCATCTTTCAGGTCATGCACATGTCCATTCTGGGCATCAAAGTCTGAAGTTGCAGGTTTGTCTCCATTCATTTCGGTACAGCCCAGCACCACAGTGCCGTCACACATCATGCCATAGATTTCGATTTTGGCAGCCCCTGGGGTCGGATCCGTGATTTTTCCCAATTTCTGCAAGACCTCAAGCGGCCCTCTGCTAACCGTATGGTAATGGTAAGCCCCGCGCATTTCAGGGTGTGAATTATAGCTATCAAAGGTGTATTTCTCATTCTCAATATCATCTCCGGGAGCTGCCAGGGGGTTAAATAGCAAAACGCCATCCAAAGCCACGCCTACTGGCCCCATGGGGTAATCATATTGCCCCCCGACAACCCCATCCACCAAATCTGAGCTGATCTTCAGATGGGCACGGGGAACAGGCTGATCGGGGATAGAAACTGTCACACTCTGGGTTTGCAACAGATTGGGATTGGCATGGTAATTTGAGCCGCGACGGGTATCGAAGGGGGTGTAATTGGGGTGATTGGCACCATAATAATGGCTGCGATGGGGGGGCAAATCCTGGGTAAAAATTTGGGTATTGCTGCCATTCCGGCTGAGAGTGACACAGCGGAAATCCTGAAAAAAGGCATTGAGTTCCCCAGAGCTTTGGGTACCACAGTTTTCAAGTGTGCGTTCCTCGCTGGAGCTTGTTGTAGCAGAGGTTGGTGAGCTTTGTCCGACCTGAAGCGTGTTGCCAACACTCTGGCAGGCTGTCTGTGTGAGGCAAAAGAACAACAAAACGAAAGCATTCAGTTTGAACATGGGTTTTCCTTGGCTTGTGATTTATGGATGGATATTTTCAGTATAAGCCCTGAATCCTGCATTCTTTTCAGAAATTTGAAAAAGCCAAAATCAAGCAACCCATGATTCAATGAAGGATCATGTCTTCAATCTTTTCTCAAAGGAACTATTCATGCATATTCTCTTAATTGGTGGCACGGGTACGATTGGAAAAAGGGTAAGCGATGAACTGAAAAAAAAACATCGGGTCACAATCGTGGGGCACAAACAAGGCCAATATCAGGTCGATTTAGCGAAGGCTGAATCGATTCAAAGACTCTACAGTCAGGTAGATCCACCCGACGCAGTGGTCTGTATCGCAGGCGAGGCCAAATGGGGAAATTTTCAGGATCTGACTGAAGCCGATTTTTTAGAAAGCTGCCAAAACAAGCTTTTGGGACAAATTTCGCTGGTGCGATATGGTTTGGAAAAGCTCAGTCCAGGAGGCTCCTTTACCCTCAGTTCGGGTATTTTGGCGGATCACCCTGTTGTAGGAACTTCGGCGGCAGCCCTGGTCAATGGTGGGCTTCACAGTTTTGTTCAAGCCCTGGCATTGGAACTCAAGGATCAAAAACGGATCAATGTGGTCTCGCTCAATTTGGTCGAAGATTCTCAGGAAAAATACCAGGATTATTTTCCCGGCTATGACGCAATCCCTATGCAACGTGCTGTGAATGGCTATATCCGCAGTATTGAGGGCCGCATCAACGGACAGGTTATTCGGGTCTATTGAAATGCCCATCCCCCAGCAAATCCAAGTGAAAGCCCTTTGTCGATTCCAACGCGGCCATCAGGAATTCGTCGTCAAAATGTATGATTGTTTGCAACATAAAAGAATCAGGTGGAAAAACCTTCACCACGCATTGGCTTCCTCGCCAGTTATTGCTTGAGAGAAAACTTCGTTTGGTACCAGAAAGTCTTTTGAAAATATTGGAAACCGAACTCCCAAAAAACGCAAAGAATGGCGCGACAATCTCTGCGTTTTTCGGGGTTTGATCGTCAGGGCCCAAGCTCTTTTGCCCAGACCCTGACGTGTGTTTTTAAAGCCAGGCTTGACGGAAGTCCTCGGCATATTTCCTGAATGAAATCGGAGCTTGGCCCGTAATCGTTTCAAAATCAGAGGTGATCGCTTCAGAATAGCCCAATCTGAAATATTCAAGGATCATCAGCAAAAACTCTGTATAGTCGGCAGGCAAACCCGCAGCCAAAAGGTTTTCGCGCATCACACCCGCTGAAATTTCTTCATAGGTAATCTTCTTGCCACTGACTTCTGAAAGAATTTCTGCGACCTGATTGTGATCCAAGGCTTCTGAACCTGTCAGGTTAAAGGCCTGGTTTACGAATTGATCACTGCGCAAGAGTTTAGCAGCAGCCAGGGCAATATCCCGCACATCAATAAAACTGCCCTTGGCCTGACCCACGGGCAGAAAAATTTTGCCAGCCTGCAAAATGCCATGAATCCAAAAGGTATTAAAATTTTGCATAAACCAATTGGGGCGAAGTATCTGATAAGGCACGCCTGAGGCTTCGAGGATCAACTCTGCCTTGCGCATAGGCGCTTCGGCATTGGCATCGGCACCCATGGCTGTCATCAAGACCAGTTTTTGCAGTTTGTTTTGTTTGGCGGCTTCAATCACGGGCCCCAACAGTTGATCCTGATTTGTATACCCGGGAGGCGCCATTAAAAAGGCACGATCCACGCCCACAAACGCTGTATCCAAGCCTTCACCAGTGACTAGATTGAGATGCACCTGATCAGGCTGTTCTGGTTGACGGCTGGTGGCCAAGGCCACGGGTTCACCCGCCGCCTTCAGAATTTTTGCAAGCTCAGAACCGACATGGCCGCTGGCACCGAGAATAAGAACTTTTGACATTTGATTTCTCCTTTGAGATTGAATATGAGTTTCATAATACAGAGATTTCAAAATACTAAAAATGGTTAATCGTGCAAATAACATGTTCAATCGTACAAAGTATTGAACCACAATCGAAAATCGGCTATGCTCTGACTATGGACATACTGGCAGATATACTCAAACAAGCGGGCTTGCGCTCCCGCGTGCTCAATCAACGGGCATTGTATTCCCCCTGGGCCCTGCGTTTTCCCTGTCCCCGCAGCATGGGGTTTCATGTGGTGACCCAGGGTCAGGCCTGGCTTTGGCAATCGGAATCCAGTCCCCCCCTGCATTTACACAGGGGAGATATCGCTTTTATGTCTCGGGGAACTTCTCACTGGGTCAGCAGCAGCCCCGACCCTGATTTACTCAAATCAGCAGAAGACTGTTCGGCGAGCGCTCCTCCCCATGAAAAAGCTGGGCAGGAACCTTTGGTCACTGTGGTGAGTGGCGCGTATCAGCTCTGGCATGCCCCAATCCATCCCCTTTTTCAGGATTTACCGGAATGGGTCATCATACATGCAGACCGTTTATCGGGTGTGGATACGATTCAAACCAGTCTGACCCTGCTTGCTCAGGAACTGGAAAACTCAGAAATGGGTTCAGAGGCCATTGTCCGTTCCATCTTGGAAATTCTCTTTCATCTGATCCTGAGACGAATTCTCAAAACTTCAGAATCTAGACGCTGGACCTTGGCCACACAGGATCCTGCCATCGGCCAGGCATTGCAACTGATGCATGCCCATCCTGATAAAGACTGGAGTTTAGAAAGCCTAGCTGAAACGGTAGGGCTTTCACGCACGGGCTTTGCCAATAAATTCAGAAAGATTCTCGGCGATACCCCCCTGCACTATCTGACAGAATTGAGAATGCAAAAGGCTATGGCCGCTTTGGCAGACAGCACCCTCTCACTCGAGAAGATTGCACACACCGTAGGTTATCAGGATGCCTTCGGATTTTCAAAATCCTTTAAAAAAATGGTGGGACTTTCACCGCGCGAGTTCAGACGCAAAAACGAAGCTGAAAAAGCACTCTCCTGGCGCTTTGAGTAACATACAGTTTCTATGCTAAACTGAGCAAGAAAAAAAGAGGTAAGTGTATGCCCAAACTGATTGAAAGTCCAACGCTGATTCCTGCTGAAGGCAATAAACCCAAGATCATCCGTGAATATATTGGCGGCGTCAATACGGGCCACACAGCCTTAAGCGTGGCCCATATGAGTTCACCTGGGGGTTGGCAAGAACCCGGACAACGCCCTGAATTTGAAGAGATCACAGTGGTTCTGCAGGGCAGCCTGAAAATTGAATATGAAGGCGGAGAAATGACAGTTAAAGCCGGACAGGCCGTGATCACGTCTGCAGGCGAATGGGTTCGCTACAGCACGCCGGGTGAAGCTGGCGCAGATTACCTCGCCATTTGCTTGCCTGCTTTTTCACCGGGAACCGTGCATCGCGACGAATAAAATACAAGATAATACATTTGTATGTTATACTGACGGGAGTCTTGTCTGTTTGAGGTAAAACCATGGCTCCCGTCTCTCTCCCCGCTGAACTTGAAAGTTTACCCCTCTTTGCCGAGATTCCCAGCCCTTATCCAGTTGCCACTGATCGGCCCCTCTGCCAAAATGAAAACATGAGCAGCATGACATCCCTTCAATCCCTGATCGATGACAATTTTCTGGAATACGCCTCTTATGTCATTAAGGATCGCGCCATTCCTTTTCTTGAAGACGGCCTGAAACCCGTTCAAAGACGCATTCTCCACACCCTGCATGAGGTCGATGATGGCAAATACCACAAGGTAGCCAATATCGTGGGCATGACCATGCGCTACCATCCCCACGGGGATGCGAGCATTGAAGCCGCCCTTGTCAATATTGCCCAAAAAGACTATCTGATTGATCGGCAGGGTAATTTTGGCAATTTACTGACAGGCGACCCCGCATCTGCAGCTCGATATATCGAATGCCGACTTTCGGATCTGGCACGGGAAACCCTGTTTAACCCCGAAATCACAGAGTATGTCGACAGCTATGATGGGCGCAACCGCGAACCAGTGGTGCTGGCCTCCAAGCTGCCTTTGCTGCTGCTGTCGGGAACCGATGGCATTGCCGTGGGCCTTTCTACCAAAATGCTTCCCCACAATTTTACCGAACTGCTTGAAGCCCAAATCGCCATTCTCAAAGGCCAAGACTTCGAAATTTTCCCCGATTTCCCCCAGGGAGGCCTGCTGGATGCAGCCCATTACCTGCGCGGTACGGGCAAGGTTCGGGTTCGGGCCCGGGTCGAGGTCAAAGACCCGAAGACCCTTGTGATTCGTGAAATTCCCTATGGATCCACGACTGAATCTTTGATTGCCTCGATTGAAAATGCCATTCACAAGGGCAAACTCAAAATTGCTTCGATCAACGATTTCACCACCGAACAGGTTGAAATTGAGCTGCGGGTTGGGCACGGCACCCAGGCAGAAGATCTGCTTGAAAGACTGTTTCTTTACTCTGACTGCGAACAAACCCTGCATCTGCAACCGATATTGATCCGCAACCAGCATCCGGTTGAAATGGATGTGCACGATATTCTGCGAGAAAATACCCGTCAGCTTCAGGATGTTTTGGGAAGAGAACTGGAATGTGACCTGGCCCGCCTGCAACGTCGCTACCGCGAACAGGTGCTGGTGCAGATTTTTATCGAAAACAAACTCTATCTCTCCCTCGAAGAAGCAGCCGATTTGCCAGAACTCAAAGCCATGCTGCGGGCCTGGCTGGAACCCATGCTCGATGAAAAATTTATCCCGATTCCCGATGAAGACCTGGATAAACTGCTGAATATTCCGATTCGTAGAATTTCGCGCTTTGATTCTGAAAAAGCCCAGACTGAATTGCAAAAAACAGCAGAAGCCATCGAAGGGGTTCAGAAAAAACTTCAGCATATCAACGAAACTGCGATTGAATGGCTGAAAGGCATTCTGAAAAAATACGGGCCCCGTTATCCACGTCAAACCACCCTGACCTCCTTTGAAACGATCAATGTCACAGAAGTGGCAATTCAGGATCAGAAAGTGGGTTATGACCCCGAAAGCAAATACCTGGGCACCCAAATTAAGACTGAAGCACCCCTGCTCTGTTCCACCTTTGATAAACTGCTGCTGGTCTATGGCACGGGTTCCTATCAGGTTTTGGATATTCCCGACAAACTCTTTATCAAAGAAGCTCTGCTTTTCTTTGGACGTCAGGCCCAGCCCGTGGTCTTTTCTGTGCTTTACCGCGACAATTTGGGCGTCTATTTTATGAAACGCTTTACGGTCAGCAAATTTATTCTGAGCAAGGAATATTTCTATCTGCCCGAAGAAGCTGAATTGGTCTATTTCAGTGCAGACCCTGACCCGGTGGTCAAACTGGTCTTTGAACCCCGCAAACGGGCCCGTGTCATGGAACAGTATCTGGATTTCAAAGAAATGCTGGTCAAGTCAGTGACCTCACGCGGCAACAAGGTGGCAGAACGCCCGATTGTCAAAGTCATTCCTGTCAGTCGCAAGGCCTATGAGGCTGATGCGCCTCCTGTTCCTGCCACGCGACAGGTCTCACTCCTGGACATGCTGGAGCGTGATACAGCTGACAAGTCGAATGTGATCCAGCCAACGCAGACCGAGTCCTAAACCCCGTATAATAGAGATTATAAAATCTTACTTTTTGTAATATCTGTGAAAAGGATCCCGATGAGGTTAACCATGAAATTAAGCAAATTGACTCTGTCTGCCCTGGGTCTGGCGGTTTTGGCCAGCACTGCCCTGATGTCTCCTGAAGCAGAATCTGCCGCCAGTTCTGCAAAAATCACCCATGTCTTTGGACTGGTACAAGCCCGCTCAGGAGCCGCCTGGAACAAAGCCAATCCCAACCAGGCCCTCTATCCTGGCATGACCTTGCGCACCGGCGGAAATTCCAGAACCGAAATCCGCTATACCGATGGCTCAGTCGTGCGCCTGGGTTCCCGCACGATTCTGCGGGTTCGCCCGGCCAAAGATCTGCGTCTTTTGCGCGGCAAAACCTGGATCAAAAAACACCATGACAAATCTCAAAAAATGCGGATTCGCACCCCCATTGCCGTGGCCACGGTGATCGGCACTGAACTCTTTGTTTCCCATAACGAAGCCAATGTCAGCCACGTAACCACCTTAACCGGGATTGTCGAAGTCGCCAACGACAAAGGCCAGACCAAACAGGTCAAGCCGGGCGAATGGGTAGAAATAGAACCCGGCAAAGACATGGTCGATCCCACCAAATTTGACTGGAACGAACTCAAGAAAAAAGAACGTTTCATGATGGATCTCAATTTTGTCCCCCCCGCAGAAGCCAGTTCGGAACTTGACGAAGACTGGAAATAGGCGTACTTTTAACAGAACCGTTTAAAACCTTTGACCATTGTCCCAAGCGGCAATGGTCATTCTAAGTTGGAGTTTTGTATGAAAAAATACGCATTTCCGCGATCTTTCATGAAAGGATCGCTCTTGGTCGCATTGCTGGCAGGGTTTACGCTCCTTCAGGCTCCGGCCCTGGCCGAAACCGATCAGGCTTCAAGCCCGTGGTCGGATGTGGCCCAAAACCATTGGGCGGCAGGGGCCCTGCAGGAATTGGTTGAACGCTACAAGCTGCAATTGGGCTTTCCCGATGGGCAGTTTAAGGGCCAAAGTCCTCTCAGTCGCTATGAGATGGCTGCCCTCTTGGCCAAGGTCTTGAAAACGATTGAATCTAAACAACTTGAGCTCAAAACCGCCGATCTGGCACTGATAGAAGAACTCAAAGCCCTGTTGCTCGAAACCAGCGAAGCGCAGAATGAACGGCTGGAGATGCTCGAAGATCGCAGTGATTTGCTGCGCTCAGATCTTGAAGAAGGTTTGGATAAACTGGAGGCAGCCCTGGGCATACGTCCCTTTGGTTCTCTGGCTGTTCGCTATTGTGGCATGACCACACGTTTGGGGGATCCGGCCCAGATCTTGGGCGCCAATTTTCTCGGCAGCACCTTTCAGGTGAGGCTGGGGGCGGGTGTTCAGGGCAAAGTACCGGGGGGCTTTGATTGGCAGGTGCGCCTGCTGACCAACGACAATAATTCGTATAATCTCTCCTGGTATCCCTTTGGGGGCAACCATATTCCCCGCGCACCCATTACCCTGGATCGGTTTTTTATACGTTACCAGCCCCAGGATCTCAATGCCAGCAATTTTCAATGGGCCTTGACGGCGGGCAAAGCTCCCAATTTATTTGCAGAGACTGAATTGGTCTTTGATGAAGATATCTCTTTCAGTGGCTTAAGCCAAAGTCTGAAATGGAAAAACCTCGCACCGTTTTGGAAGAGTTTAAGCCTCGAAGGGGGGGAATACGCTCTTCTGGTAGAGGAGACCTTCATCACGACAGCCCTTTTGGGGGCCAAACTGAGCAGTGAATTTCAACCTGCAGAGGCCGTTCATTTGAAAGTAGGCGGCAGCTACCTTCATTATCTCGGTGCTGACCAACTTGCCAAATACAATTTTGCCCAAGGCTATCAGGGGATTTTCAGTTCCCGCAACCGAGGGGCAGATAAAAATAATTTCGAATCAGATTTTCATCTGCTCAATGGCTTTGCCAAATTGGAACTGAATTTCTGGGAAAACCTGCCCATCAGCCTCAATGCTGAATACCTGCGCAATTTGGGCAGTGTGGATAAAAACCAGGGTTGGTGGGCAGGTCTGCAATTGGGAGAACTCAAAGACCCTGGCTCCTGGCAGTTCAAATATGCCTACCGGGGCCTGGAACAAGAAGCCAATCTCTCCTTGATGGTAGAGGATACCCTGGCGGGCACGAATGTCAGTGGACATATGCTGGATCTGGGCGTGCGACTGGCTGAAAAAACCAGTCTCAATCTGACCCTGCATATGCGCACGCCTTTGAATCAGCCGGAATCAGACCATCTTTATATTCTCTATACCACCTTACGTCAAGATTTTTAGAACCCCAAAGGAGAACCTCATGCAACGATCCGTAAAAACTGCACTTCTGGCCCTGACGGCACTTACCCTGGTCAGCGGCTTGCCTGCCGGAGCCCAAACAGCAGCTCAGGCCCCTGGCTATAGCGATGTCCCCGCAGATCATTGGGCGGCAGGTGCCCTCAAAGAACTCGCAGAAAAACATCAGATCCAACTGCGCTATCCCGATGGTGAATTCAAGGGCCAACGCGCCTTGACCCGTTACGAGATGGCCGCCCTCTTGGTTCAGGTGCTGAGACAGCTCAAAGCGTCTGAAATCAATGGCAGCGATAAGGCACTGCTCAAAGCCCTGCAGACAGAATTCAACAAGGAATTGGAAACTCTCAAGCTCGAACTTCAGGAAGATCTCAACACCATTCAGGATCGCTTGGATTTACTGGACATGGGGCTTGAAGAAACCAAAGAAGGCATATTGGGCGCCCTGGCGCACAGCTTGCCCTTCAATCTAAGTGGCGATCTGGCCTTTCGTCACGAGTTGGTAACGCCTGAATTTGGCAATTTTGAGAAAGCCACGACCAATACGCCCCAGACCCGCATCACCCTGAGCTTGAACAGTCGCGGCAAAGACGTCTTTGGCTATGGCGCCCGTCTGAGTGTCGGAAATCTGCGCAATCCAGGCAATCCCTGGTGGCGGCTGGGGGATTTCAATGCCCGTGTCGAATTTGCCCTCGATCGCTTTTTTATTGTCTGGCGGCCCAGCTCCTTTTTAGACCTTACCGCCGGCAAATTCCAAAACGTCTTTTCAAACAGCGAACTCTTGATGGATTTTGATGTCCAACCCGAAGGGGCCATGCAGCAATTGCATTTTGATCAGATTTCAGAGGTCTTTCGTTCCTTTTCGCTGACACTGGGTGAAACGATTATCAATATGAACAAGGTCTATCAGGGCAATACCTTTCTGCTCAGTGGCAAGGCCGATGCCAAGCTCGTGCCCCTGTCCTGGATGGAAATCGATTTGAGTGCAGCTTACCACCAGTATATTGGGGAATCTGTGCTGTATACTGCCAGCCAATTGGCCAATGACAATGGACTCAGCCAGCCGATTGTCGGCAATCAGATGACCAATACCCTCAATACGGCATTCAGCATTCTCAATGGAGCTGCCAAAGTGAATCTGCAATTGGGAGAACTCGGGCCACTGCAAGTCTCCTTTGATTACCTGCGCAATCTGGCTGCTGCCTCAGGCAATCAAGCCTATCAAGCGGGACTTCAATGGGGTGCGGCCCGCAATCCCGGCGATTTTTTCGTGGGCTATTTCCTCAAATACCTTGAAAAAGATGCCGCTGTCTCGTATTTTGTTGAAGATCAGTTGGGAGGAACCAATCTGCTGGCCCATGAAGGTCAAGTCGGTGTGAAAGTCTGGGACAAAACCACGCTTTTCGCCACCTACCAATACAAGGACAGTCTGACCCAACCTGGTGCCCCGATCCATACCTTACGCACCGGGATTCATCAGGCGTTCTGATCGGCTTCCCGTGGGTCGGTTGGATCGCTTCGAACCGGCTCACGCAGCCCCAGTGCCCGATCCAAATTTTGGAGGGCGTCGCCTCGATTTTGATTTTCTGCCGAAAAGAGCGCATTAAAATCCTGCTCAGACAGGAGCTGAAGCGGGTTTCCCGGTTGACCGACGTTGTAGTTTTCGACAGTGCGCTGATAGGCAAAATTCAGATTTCTGCCAGAGCGCAAGATCATGCCCAAACTGCGCAATTGCTTGGCAAGATACTCTGCCGAAGAGGTTTTCCCCAGTCGGGAAATTTCGCTCATGGCTTCTTTCTGAAGATTGGTGGGATTGACACGTGTGGCTCCAAAACAGGTCGCAACGCGATCGCGAAAGGAAGTATCTTCAAGCAGAGCCTGGGCTGCAGGACTTAAGTTCTGGTAATGGGGATCGGCAGGATTGAGATTCCAGCATTTGTGCTCTGCCCCCAAAGCTGCCATTTCGCTCAGCAGAATCAGTTGTTCAGGGCAAGTCAGCAGTTTCAGGCCAAGGGCGAAGCGGAGAGGCTAAAAATTGTTCAATCTTTGCATAGACCCGCCAACGAATCAAATCTTCACGCGGTTCGCGCGGCCGGGGCAGAATCGGCAAATGCCAGTGAGAATCCAAAAGCAGGGTTTCGAGATGATTGTGGGGCAAGCCCTGGGCAATCAAGCTGGCACTGTGGGGATCTACCACACGATCGCGGCGGCTTTGTACGATCAGAATTTCAAGATCGGGGGGCAAAACCATGCCTTTTTTTAATTCCCGCCGCAGTTTACGGGTTAGCTTATCCAGTTCGTGCACGGCATGCAGGGGCAATTCCCGATACCAGCAGGCGATCCAATCTGGGTCAAAATCATTGGCAATGGCCTGAACCCCGGCCTTGCGGGCCAAAGCCGCCAAACGCATGGTTTTCTCACGGGGTTCCACCAAGGGTGCGACCAGCACCAATTGTTTGACTGCCGGAAAACATCGGCGGTTGAGCAATTCCAAGAGCAGCGTACAGCCTGTGGAAGAGGCAATCACACACTGATTCGGATAGCCCAAACGCTGAAGATCAGCCAATTCCTGCTCCAGGGGGCGCTGCCAGTCCTGCCAGGAAGCTTTGCGAAATTCAGCGATATCTGAGCCATGGGCCCCCAACATGATTTGAGAACCTTGCCAGGCCGGATATTTTTCGAGCAGATGATCCAGCAAAAAATGGGTTTCAAAAGGCGTGGCTGAAAAACCATGCACCGTAATCAGACATTTTTCAGGCAAAATTTCAGGAGCCCCCTGCGCTGAAAGCAATTTGGCTCCCACCCGAGGCGGAATATGGGGGTGATCCAGATCGCCCGCTTGGGTCAGATCCAGGGGCTGGCGAAAACGCCAGAGATCCCCCAATCGGCTTTTGAAGGGTTTGGCGTCAGGCATCAGGAAGAAACCTGAACCTCGACCTGGCCTGTAAAATCATAGTTTTGCATCCAGGCTTTGCCGTGGTGACAGAGATAGTGAAAGAGCGTACTGCGGCTGTTATCCACCAGCCAAAGGGGTTGGCCATAGAGGGTTTTAAGATATCGCATAAACGCCTGGTGAAATTCAGAAGCCTCTTCCTGAGACAGCCCTTCCAGAGTTTCATAGCGTACAGAAATACTCCAGTCATCTTGTAAGTCCTGATCATGCACCATGGTAATGCCAAATTTTTCGCGGTTTTTAAAAATCGGCGCAAATTTTTGTAAAAAGAAATATCCCGCCCCAAGTGAATGCATGATTGAATGGTTTTGCTCAACAAAACGCACGGTGGTTTCAGCCTCAGCACGGGTTTCGGTTGGAAATCCAAAGAAAATAAATGAATAGTTATATATTCCTGCGGCATCGGTATTGCGATAGACCTGCACAGCAATCTCAGGATCCGTCCCCTTGGCCATCAATTCAATCACACGGGGGTGAGCCGATTCCAACCCATACATAATAAACTGGCAGCCCCCCTGGGCAATCAATTCACAGGTTTCAGGGTCAAATTCTTTCTGCAGGCGTGAGAGAATCGACCATTTCAAATCCAAGTTTTGCGCTAAAAGCGACTGGGACAATTGTCTGGCGTAATTGGGCGAGAGCGTTTCATCGCCAAAGGAAAAACGCCTGACCCCATATTTCTGTGCCAGCAAGACCATGTCCTGCGCCATGAGAGCAGGTTTACGCAGGCGGTAGCGGGGGGCATAGGAAACATAGTGATCACAGAAAGAGCAATCTTTCCAATAGCAATCTTTGGAACCCAAGAGGGGTAAAATCGGCTCAGGCACCCAATAGCGATCCAGCGGCAGGCCCTCAAAATCAGGCGGAGGCAATTCATTCATCGGAACAGGCAGACCCGGTTCGTTGCGATGCACTTGCCCCTGCTGATCGCGCCAGACCAAACCCGGTACAGAGGCAAAATCCGACTGATTTTCTAAGGCCCGAATCAAACCCAAAAGCGGCAATTCCCCTTCGCCACTGACCATGCTGTGGAAAAACAGCTCAAAGCCAGGATTGGGTTTTTCAACCAGGGCCGCCGCAAATTTTGAAAACAGGGCCCCTCCGAAGGTAATATGCAGTTGCGGCCAACGCTCTCGCAGCATGCGCGCCAGGGTCAATCCGGCCACCAATTGGGTCGTATCGGCAATCGAGATGCCGACCAGATCGGGTAAATTCTTTTCGAGTTCTGGCAGGGCATAGTGTTGGTAAAAATCCAGAAAGGGGTTAGATGCCTTGTCAGCTGTGGCTTTTGCAAGTTCATCGCTTGAGGATTCGCGATAGGGCAGCAGAATCGCCCGCTTGCTGCACTGACTGGGGGCAAAGGGCAGCGATAAGAGTTGGTAGGCCTTTTCAAGCACAGCTTTGGCCTCTACAAAGGCGAGAGGCTCATAGTATTGGGGGGAACGCAAGAGGTCTTTGGCGGCATCCACCTGGGGTAAAAAATCTCTCACTACCGCTTCCAGCGGCAAAACCTGCCGAACCTGCTCCGTATTTCGGGTCAAGAGCAAGCGTTCTAACCAGACCTGCGAAATGACCCGGTCATGAAATTCAAGATTGAGATCCCATTGGCGCACCTCACAGCCCTGCTGCCGCAACCAAGCCGTGAGAGCGGGCAAAGAGAGATAGGGTTGACTGGGCTCCCAAAAGGGAGGAAAAACCAAGAGCGTCTTGACCATTTCAGCTCCTCTTAAACCTGACTGAACGATAACACAGGGCAGGAGTGAAAATAAAGCTTCAAAAACGTTTTAAACGGCAGCCCGCTAAAAGACTCAATGATCGCTATTGAGCAAACCAATGCCAGCGCCAATGGCGACACCAATTCCCAAAGCAATCGGCGAGGAAGCGGTCAAACGATCTGCTGCCATTGAGGCCACCGCTGAACCTGCAATGCCAAAGACTGAGCCCCCAATCAAGGCGCCCCCAATCGTGTTTTTAACCGCATTGAGATTTTCATTGCCGGTTTCAAGGTGAATCAGGCCAATGCCAGAACCCAGCGCAACGCCCAAACCCACACCAAAAGAAGAAGGGGCCATCAAGGCCTCAGCGCCCATGCTGTTGACAATGCTATTGGCCAGCCCCATGGCAGAGCCGCCAATCAAAGCACCAGCGGCAATATTTTTGACTTGATTGATTTGTTCATCGCCCGTATCCAGCTTGTATAAACCAATGCCTGCGCCCATGGCCAAACCGAGCCCCGTGCCAGAAGCAGAGGGAGCCGTGAGACGATCGGCACTGATTGAACGTAACACACTGTTGGCCACGGCACTGATGCCACCGCCCAACAAAGTACCCCCGGCAATTTTCTTGGCAATGCCCAAAGGCGAATCTGTATGTTTTTGGAAAGCGACAGCATCGCCTTGATCCAGCGGGCTGGGCTCAGGGGCTGGCGCAGGGGGAAGTGGGGGCTCTACAGCTCGGGCTGTAATTTTGGTTTCAACAGTTACCTGAAGATTTTGTCCTGTTACTTGAAAATTTCCCATGCGCATTTCCTTCGCTTAAATAGAGCAGATTTGAACCAGTAATAGCATACCCTGAAATCACTAAAATTAAACAGGGCCCGCGTAAATTTTTAAAATTATACTCAAGAACTTAAGGGCTGATTGATAGCGGATAGGCTTCTTCACGTTTGGGATGGTTCATACCAGCCGCCCAGGCATTGAGATAGCCATTGCTGAGCAAATCGGTATCCTGGTAGGCAGGGCCCCAATCACCCGAGTTATCGTAGTTCTTACCTGGGCTGCCCCAGAGGCCGCTGAACTGAATAAACTCACTCGAATTCAAGGGCTTGCTGCGCTCTCCCAGATTGACCAAGCCCCCTGAAATACCAGTTTCCCCACTGAACCAGCTGACTTGCCCTTTGCTCCAGCTTTCCTGACGCACAAAGGTTTCAGGTTTATTGGGATCCACCCGACAGGAGAAAAAGCCGCCAAGGCCTTTGCAACCGTCGGCACTGACCTCATTGGCCACCGTATGGATCTGGTGGCTTTGGGGGGCAGAATAAATTCGGGCATGGGTTTCACCTTCCCGCTCGATTTCATTCCAGGCAAGATATTTGAGTTTTTTATCCAGGGCATAGCCCAGTTTGAGCGGCTCAAAATGACTGTCAAGCACCAGATGCACGCTGACCCAATCGCCCCCGTGATCTCCCCCTCCGCTGTGATAGGCATAGAATCGCCAGTATTGAAGGGTAACACCCTTCAGGGTATTGGGATAGGCATGAAAATAGGTCACCCAATCGCTTGTCGTTTTGCTTCCTACCCAGGCTTCTTTGGGCAAATCAGCGAGGTAAAAACTGCGTAGTTTTTCGCGGCTGCGGGTACTGTTGGAAGCCGTTGGCAATTTGGTATCACAGGAGGCAGGGTGCGTTGCGCCCAACAAATCCTGAAGCGAAGGAGAGGTTTTGATCTGGGCCTGTAAATCTGGGCTACAGTCTTGATCGACAAACCAAAGTGCAGATTGGGCAAGATAGGTTTGGGGAAGCAGCGGGAAATAGGTTTCTTCGCTGGAATGAAAAAAAACAGGAGCAAACTTTTCTGCCAATTGGGTTTCACAGGCCTCACTCAGGCCATCACCATCCAAATCCGGCCCAGCAGGACATCCGCCCATTCCAGGAGCAGAACTGGGAATCACACTGGGTGGTGGAGAATCGGGAGACACAGGTTCGCTGGAGATTGTTTCGGGTACAGGGGCCTCTGGTTGGGGTTCAGTTTGCTCAGGCAAAGCAGCAGGCACAGCAGACGCATTGGCAGAGGCCTGATTCAATTCGCTGCGCAGAGAATCAAGCTTGGCTTCAAGACTTGCCACCAATTGAGCAGCGGCACTGGGAGACGCTGGGGTCGCCTGGGTAACAACTGGAGCAGCCGCTTTGCTGCTACAGGCCAGCAGAACAGATAGGGCCAAGAGATTCAGCCCTCCCAAACGCCGAGAGTATAGGCCATGGGCCTTGTATACAGGTCTTTTTTGCATACCCTTAAGATAGCACAGCCCCCACTTGATGATAAAGCCAAAGACCCAGCTTTTTTGATACCACAGCCTGTTTGCCAATGGTATACTGAGCGTGAAAATAAGCAGGATAGAAGACCATGAATGCTGTCAGACGCCTCTCAGTTCAGGAGTTTCAGAATGAAGCCCTGCTGATGGCGCTGCTTAGAGAAAATAAACCCTTTATTGTCCGTGGCTTTCCAGCCCAAACAGGGGCTTATCAGCTCACCCTGGAACTCTTTCGAAACAGAGCAATTCCTCTTTTCAATCTCCTGGGCAACAGTGCCGAGCCAGGTGAAATCCGCAATTACCACGAATTGGTGGAAGCCTTCTCCAGACTGAAGGCAAAATCAAGCAAGACACTAAATATTAAAGCCTTTATGCAGGAATATCAGGCTTTATTTTCAAAATATATCCTCTCGTCAGAAAAGCTGGATACCACACAGGATTTCAATGTACAGTTTGATGTCGATCCCCGCTCAGAACTCAGCCGACTCCTGGTCAGTCCTGTGACTGTGCCCTACTCTCAAGTTCTGCAAGGTTTTACCCGCCGCTCCTATCTCAATACCGTGGTCAATATTTCACGGGGAAATGGCAAATACTTTAACCGCAGCAAAAGCATTCACGCTCACAATTATGATACCTTTACCCGTTTTGGAAGTGCCGGGCCTCAAACCTGCGTGTATTTTTTTCCACCCACCTATTATCTGCGCTTTCAAACCCGTCTGGTTTCGAGCAACCCCGGTATCGCGCTGCTGATTCCCAATATCGCAGTACTCAATGACAGCCTGCTTGAAGAAGCCTGGGTTTATCAGGAGGTTCTACCTGGAGATATTGTTTACACCCCCCCGCTCTGGTTCCATTGTTTTCATCACCAGGGTGAGTATCTCAATATCGCCAACGGCGAGTTTTTTTGGGATTTGCATCAGGAACGACTTGCCCAGATTCTCCCTGAAACCTTTGGTCCCGATTGGGAAAAACTCGTGACCCACGCTCAAAGCCTGCCTCATTTTCAAGCCTGAATCAACACAAGGCAAAGTGAGCTGACCTACCAAACCATCGCATAGTGCTCCTGCCATAGCCGACAGGCTTGGCGGGGGATGAATTGCGATAGCGGCATTCCGCCGCTCATTCCAGCTTTTGTTGCTCAATATACTGTTTAATCACAGACAATGGCGCACCGCCACATGTCAAGATACAGTACGAACGGCTCCAAAATACTGCCTTG